>BNJV01002977.1_pt1 | contig 214303 bp, 216 predicted proteins | sample 8540591 | NCBI WGS metagenome assembly BNJV01 (sample SAMD00202457, study PRJDB9452) | human saliva metagenome | host: Homo sapiens
CCCGGGACCGGGCAGGCTCCTTCACCCCACGCCTGGTACGCAAAGGACAACGGCGCCTCGATGGCTTGGATGCGATGATTATCAGCTTGTATGCCGGGGGGATGACGGTACGCGATATCCGCCATCACCTGGCTTCCACCATCGGCGTGGAGGTCAGTGCCGGGGCGATTTCCACGATCACTGACGCGGTGTGCGAGGCTGTCTTAGAGTGGCAGCACCGCCCCTTAGAAGCGTTCTACCCGGTGATCTACCTGGACGCGATCCGCATTAAAATCCGACGCGATCACACGGTGGAGAACCGGGCCGCTCACCTGGCGGTGGGAGTGGACATGGAGGGCATCAAGCATGTGCTGGGCATCTGGGTCCAAGCCGATGAAGGAGCGGCTTTTTGGGCCCACGTATGCGCCGAGCTGGCCAACCGGGGCGTGCGCGATGTCCTGATCGTGTGCTGCGACGGACTTGCTGGCCTGCCCGAAGCCATCGAAGCGACCTGGCCCCAGTCCATGGTCCAAACCTGCGTCGTTCACTTAATCCGCGCGTCCATGCGTTTCGTGGCCTACAAGGACCGCAAGAGCGTCGCAGCCGCTCTCAAGGCCGTGTACAGCGCGCCCAACGAGGAAACCGCCCGCGGGGCGCTGGAAGAGTTTGCGGCCAGCGACCTGGGAGCACGCTACCCCCAAACGGCCCTGACCTGGCAGCGTGCGTGGCAGCGTTTCACGCCGTTCCTGGCGTTCCCGCCCATGTTACGCCGCGTCGTGTACACCACCAACGCTATCGAATCGTTGAACTACCAGCTGCGTAAAATCACCAAGAACCGCGGGCATTTCCCCAGCGAAGAAGCCGCCATCAAACTCCTGTGGCTGGGAATCTGCAACATCGAAGACAAACGAGCCGCCCAGCGCCTCACAGACGCAGCAAACCCCCCCAACAAACGAACAGCCCCCACACGCCTCATCCAAGGACGCACCACCACCAACTGGAAACAAGCCCTCGCCCAACTCACCACCGCCTACCCCGACCGAATCACCCCCTACCTCTAACCCCCATACACAGAAAAATTGACAGGCTCTTTTCTCCTCCAAGAAGCCCTCCCAGCGCGTGCACCACCCCTGGTAGGCGCCTATCCATTCCTGAGCGCCTTCACTGTCGTGCACGTGGGTGAGTTGGCGCCCCAGAGCATACAAGCTACGCGAGGCCTCCAGTTTGGGGCGCGTTGTGGTGGCTTGGCGGATACGGCAATACGCGTGGAAGGTACAGCGTTGAACGCGCGTGGTCGGCCAGATGTTCTTGCACGCCCTCGCGAACCCGCTGCCCCCGTCGGTGATGACCAGGGCTGGGGGCGCGATCCGGCTCATGAGCGCGCCCCAGGCCCGAGAATTCTCACTCCTAGCCGCGTACCAGCCCAGCACACAATCGGGAGTTTGAGCGATGAGAACCACGGCGCCTCGGCCCAGGTGAATACCGTCAACGAAGATGACCTCATGAACCTCATCGACGATCGGGCTGAAAGGCCATAACTGCCACAACGGCTCACAGCGCCTACGAAACGAGCGGCCCCCGCCAGGCAAATCCACCTGACGACGTCGACCAAGGAGCCAGGCCAAGAACTCATCAAGATGCTTGGCCGTGGAGTCAATTTCGTTGAGCGTCGTAATTTGGCAGGTTTTACACCGCCAGCGCTGACGACCTGTTGACGTCTTACCGTGACGGATCATGGGGCAGCCACACACGGGGCATGATGCAGTATTCACAGGAACGAGGCAAACACGACCAACTAAAAATAGTGACTTTCCCGCGCTACAAAGCCGAAAACTCGCCCTCCCAGCAACACGATTTGTCCATCCTCATAGTTGGTCCCAACCAACTAAAACACCGACTTTCCCGCATGAATAAGCCGAAAAGTCAACCCTCCAGCAACACGTAGTGTCCTATAACCCAGCAGCCCGGCCCCACGGCCGGGCCCGACGGCGCCCGGAACACCAGCGGCGCCACGAGCAACACAACGAGGACTATAGGTCACGAACGTGGTGCTTAAGTTCCGGGTTTAGGTTGGGATTGCGGGCGAAAGTCGCTGTTATTTAGGTTCGGGCGGTTAATCGCGCAGCTTCCTTGACTTTCTGGGGTGATCGTGTAGTGGGTGAGAACACGATCGAATCGTGCTCGGCGTTGCCCGGTGTGCGCTGTGCCGATGAAGAAGAATGGACACACCGCGGCGGGCGCTCAACGGTGGAAATGCACCTCGTGCGCCCTGTCAACCACATGTCCATCAGGGCGTGCGCGCCGACACGAACAAGCCGATGAGCTGGCAGACTTCATCGCGTGGGCGACGTCTCGGCACACCCAAGACGAACAGGAAGGCTCAGCGCGCGCTTTCCGGCGTCGTACCTGTTGGTGCTGGCAGGTGCCGGTACCTCACCCGCCCGTCACCGGGCAGGTCCACGATCAGATCTTCATTGACGGCATACACCTGTCGGGCGGATGGGTGCTGCTGATCGCCCGAGACCGCGAGCATGTGCTGGAGTGGCAGTGGGCGGCCAACGAATCCGCGCAGGCCTACACGGCCCCTACTTGAACGCCTCGCTCCTGCCGATGTGGTCACCACCGACGGTGCTGCAGGCGCCTTGGCGGCTATCGCGCACCCTATGGCCCTCCACGCGCGTGCAACGCTGCCTGGTCCACGTTCATCGTGACATCATCCGCGACCCTAACCATGCATCCCAGAACCGAACCCGCACGGGCGTTGCTGGCCTTGTCACGACGCTTGACGAGCATCACCAGCGTCGACCAAGCCAGCGCGTGGTTGACGATGCTCCACGACTTTGGGCACACCTTCCGAGAATGGATGTCACAGCGCACCTTCGCCGCTCAAGACCCTGCATGGGCGTCAAAAACCGGTAAAACCTGGTGGTACACGCATGAACGCACGCGCCGCGCTACCGACGCTTGGCACGACTGGCACGCCAAGGAGTGCTGTTCACCCTACCTGACCAACCCCGACGGCACACCAACCGACCCGCCGGCCTGCGCCACCACCAACCACGTCGAATCCATCAACGCTGTCGTGCGTGAACTCCTCCACGCTCACCGCGGTGCCAGTGCCTACCACCAAGCCATCATCGCCGAATGGGCTCTCCTCCTGCGCACCCCACAACCCCCGACCCCCACCGAAGTCCTGACCCAATGGGAACACGACGGGCGCCCCACACCCCGCCGGATCCCCACACCAAAACACCCCAACCACACCGATCAGAAACGCCACGGAATCCCGGAAGGAACCCCCACCCCAGAAGAAGGACTCTGGCCACGCAAAGGCTGGGCCGGACGCGCCCACTAGACCCACGACACGCCGTCTAAAGCACCACGTTTGCGCCTATAGCCCACGTTTGCGGCTTATAGGCCAAAACGTGTTGGTTTCGGTTTAGTAGGTTTCGTGCCAGGTTCCGCTGTGGTGGAAGTCGGTCCAGTTAACTGCGGTTCCCCACCTGTCGATCTCGGCTTGTGCTTGGGCGCGGTGGCTGGCCTTGTCGAATTGGTCAATGATCTGTTGGTCGGTGAGCGTGGTTTTAAGGATGTGTGCTGGGGTGGCAGGGAACTCGGTGTGCAGGTAGCACCACCACAACACGGTCTTGACCTGGTGATTAAGACTCATGCCACGGTGGGCTCGTAGCACGCAGCGTAGTTGGGTATTAATCCCGCCCTCGATCAGGTTCGACGTCCTGGCAATGGGGTCACCTTCAAGGTCAAGGGCGGGATCGAGGTAGGTAAACAGCGTGCCTTGTTTGACCAGCGTGTTGAGGGAGTTCTTGGCCTGGATCAGCCGGGCATGGGTGGCAACCCAACGTCCGTCTGGTAGCCGGGTGCGCTGGGCTAGGAATTCCTTGTAGGTGGTGTTCCAGGTGGCGAGTTTGCTCATCCATGCCACTGCCTGGTCAACGGTAGTGACCTCGAGCAAGGCCTGAGCAAGACTGTAGAGATCAACACCTGCCTGAGTGCGTGGCCGGGTGGTGGTCTTACGCTTGACCGCGCTATAGGCGTGAAAGACACAGCGTTGGATCCGGGTGGTAGGCCAGGTGGTCTTCACCGCGCTGGCGATGCCTTGCCCACCATCGCACACGACAACATCTGGGGGCGCGATCCTAGACATCAGTGCTTGCCAGGCGCGGGTGGTCTCACCCCTTGGCCACGTACCAGCCAAGCACATGGGTCTTGGTGCAGGCAATAAGAACCACCAGCTTGTGGGACAGGTAGATTCCGTCAACAAAGACCACATGGTTAACCTCGTCAACCAATGGAGAAACTGGCCATAGATGCCAAAATGGTTCGTTACGCCGTCGTATGGTGCGTCCCTTGGGCCCGTAATCGGCCAGGGTGTATTTGCCGGTGACGAAGTCTAAAAACGCACTGAAATGCCGGGCACGGGTATCGTTACGCCGAGACTGGCTTGCCCTACACGCAAGACAGCGGAACCTTGGCCTACCTGCTCGAGTTGAGCCCCATTTTTGCGTCGTGCCACCACAGATTTTGCATCGAGGATTTCCCATCCCCCAATCCAAGCCGATTCAAATCCCGACCTTACCGCGGAATATCAATCAAAAACCGGGATAAAACCAACACGACCTGGCCAACCAAGAACTCAAGTCACAACGAGTCCAACCCCCACCTTTCGGCTTTGTAGCAACGAAAGACAGCCCAAAAACCAACACAACCTGGCCTATAAGCCACGTTTGCGCCTATAGCCCCACAACGACGGGCACCACACCAACACGCCCAGACATACAAAAAACCGACATCCAGATCGGATGTCGGCCTGTGGTGGAGCTAGGGGGATTCGAACCCCCGACCTTCTCATTGCGAACGAGACGCGCTACCAACTGCGCCATAGCCCCAAGGACTCAAACAGCTTAGCACCATCACAATCGGCCATGCAAGCCGACCAGCGCCGCGTGCGGCATGACACGGAGCCCACACATGCGACCGCGCCGCGAGCCCGAAGGCTCGCGGCGCGGCATCAGCAGCTGAGAGGTCCCCTATTGGGCGCGTCGCGCGTCCAGGACGGCATCCAGGTCGAGGGCGACGGCCTGATCGGCGACGACCTCGGCGGTGGAGCGGGCGCCCACCTGGGCGGTCTGGGCGATCGGGCGGGCCGGGACTGCGGCGGCGATGCGTGGGATGCCGCGCAGGTCGGTGTCGGCATGAACAATGCGGCCGCGCACGCGCTCGCGCGAGGCGTAGGTGGGCGCGGGGATCGGCGCGACGATCCAGGGGCGGGCCGGCGTGTCAGCGACCTCGACGACCTCGGGCACCTCGACGTTGAAGACGAGGGAGGGGACGGAGCCGGTCTGGGGTTCGGATGCCTCGACAGCAGCCTCAACGGTCTCCTCGGCGACCGGGGCCTGCTCCGCAGGGGCGGCAGCAGTCGCGCGCCCAGCGCCACGGACGTCGCCGCGAAGCTTGGTCAGCAGCTCGAGTTCGCGTTCGGAGGCGCGCTGGGAGCGGACGGCCGCGACGCGGGAGGTAGCCAGGGAAGCAACGAGCGCGGCGACCGGAATGGCGATCCACGCCCACGCGAGGGAGGCCGCCACGACGACGATGCCGAGCGCGACGGTTGCGAGCGCGCACGCGCCGGTGACAACCATGCGGCGGCGGCCGGCGGCGCTCTCGGCGGCGAGACGGGCGGCGCGGCGGGCGCGCAGCTTCGCGATCTCACGGACCGCCTTGTTGTTGCGACGGTCGATAACGGGACGCGTGCGCCCCGTGGTGCTCTGGTGCATGCTGCCTCCGCTCGTCAACGCGCCCCGCGCCAGGATGGTCCCGCTGGCGTGGTCGCATGTGTCTAATTCTGGCTCATTCATGTGGATCATGCGCAGCCTCGGAGAGAAACGGTCAATTTCGCGAGACTGAACGATTGCTGTCCTGCGCGCAACGAGCGACGGTACCGTCGCGATGAGCGCGACGAATATCGCTGCAATGACGAGTCCACCAATCTCCACCCTCACAAAGTACGGGCGTTTACGCCACTGCGCTTTGTGCGATGGGCGCGTGTCGAGCTCTCAAACCTTTCGGTAAAAAGAGAAGTAACCACAGGTGTCACACCTGTAACATCTGCCCCACGCGCACCGCCTGGCGGCCACAGAAAGTCGCCGACTCAGTCGATCGCGGATCGCCCCACCGACGCTGCACGAGTCCACCCTCGGGCAGGGACTCAGTATCAATAAAGAACGCAATATGGTCCGCCCACTGCCCACCAATGTGCATGAAACGCGGACGCAGCCCCTCCTCCACGAGGCCGAGGCCTCGGCACACGCCCAACGACCGCTCGTTCTCGGGTCGCACACACACACCTCGACGCGGTGCAGGCCGAGCTCGCCGACAACGAGGTCGAGGACGAGCGCCGCGACCAGGGATCCCAGGCCTCGACCCGACCATTCCGAAACGATCCAGTAGCCGAGCATGCCCGTCGACATCGCACCCCAGTGCACGTTGGAGATGGAGAACTGGCCGACAAAGCGCCCGTCGATCTGGACGCCGAAGATCAGGCCGGTGCCCTCGCGATGGTCGCGATCGGCGCGACGCATGTACTGCGAGAACGTCGGGATGTGTTCGAGCGTGTCCGGGGGCAGTGTCGCCTCCCACGGGCGCAGCCAATGCCCGTCGGTGCGGCGCACGGCATCGAGCGCGCGATGCTCCTCGCCGCGCACGGGGCGAACGACGAGCTCGCGCGGGCGCGGATTCAACTCGGTGCCGCTGCGCAGGAAGCCGCGGCCGACCGGATCGGCGACGCGCAGCGTGAGCATCTCAATGTCGCGGCCCCACACGCACCGGGGACGCCGGAGGAAACATGTCATTCGAGGACCAGGCACTGCAGGCGGTCGCCCGCGCGCACCGTCGTCACGTCCTCGGGCACGACCGCGAGCGCGTTGGAGTCCGCGAGCGCGGACAGCAGCAACGAGGCCGGGGTGCCCATGACGGCAGCGTTGTAGCCAGAGCGGGGGGGAGCCGGTCAGGCGCACGCGCACGAACTCGCGGCGACCACGCGGGGAGTACCAGGAGCGGTCGATGGCGGCGCGCACGACGGGACGGTTGACGGCGGTCCAGCCCTGCATGTGGCGCAGCGCGGGGCGAACGAACACCTCGAAGCACACCTGGGCGGAGACGGGGTCGCCGGGCAGGCAGACGATGGGCGTGCCGGGCTGACCGTCCTCGGCGCCGACGGTGCCCACACCCATGATGTGGCCGGGCCAGGCGGCGACGTTGTCGAATCGGACGGTGCCGAGCGCACCAAGGACCTCGCGCACAGTGTCGCCGCTGCCGTAGGAGATGCCGCCGGTCGTCAGGATCAGGTCCGCGCGCACCAGCTGATCCTCGATGGTTTCGCGCAGGCGGGCGCGCTCATCCGGGACGGCGGCGACGCGGAAGGTCTGTGCACCTGCGTCAGCAACGGCCGTCGACAGGGCGTGACCATTCGCGTCGAAGACGGTGCCGGGGCGAGCCTCGCCACCGGGCTCGACGATCTCATCGCCGATCGAGATGATGACGACGCGCGGGCGCGGGTGAACCAGGACGCGGTCGCGCCCCACGCCGGCGAGGAGTGCCATCTGTCGGGCACCGATACGCGTGCCGGAGCGCAGCACCGTGTCACCCTGCGCAACGTCCTCCGCGCGGCGGCGAATGTTCTCGCCGTTGGCGGGGGCGGTACGCAGGGCTACCTGGGCGATGCCGTGGTCCGTGAACTCGAGGGAGACGACGGCCTCGGCGCCCGAGGGCATGGGCGCGCCAGACGCGATGCGGATCGCGGTGCCGGGCACGAGGGCAGCCGGGTCGACGGCACCGGCGCGAATCTCCTCGGTGACGGGAAGCGTCACCGGCGACTCCAGGGTGGCTCCCTCACAGTCGCGGACGCGAACGGCGTATCCGTCGCACGCCGACAGGTCGGCGACCGGGAGGTTGAAGGGGGCCTGCACGTCCTCTGCGAGCACGCAGCTGACCGCGTCAGCGAGCTGCACGTCGAGCGGCGGTAGCGCGTGGGCAACGGCCATGCAGTCCTGGTAGAAGTCGGCAACGCTTCGCATAGTTGTTAGTCCTCGAGCTTGGAGCGCAGGAACTCCTTGAGTTCCGCTCCAAGCGCCGGGTCCTCAAGGGCGAGCGTGACGTTAGCTTCGAGGTAGCCGAGTTTGTCCCCGGTGTCGAAGCGTCGCTCGTCGATGACTACACCGTACAACCCTCCACCCTCTTCTTCGGGGAGGTCGATCATGCGCGCGTACCCATCTGTGAGCTGATACTCACCGCCGGCGCCCGGTTCGATGTTTTCGAGGGCCGTAAACACGGCCGGGTCGAGCAGGTAGCGGCCGACGACCGCGTACTCGGACTTGACCTCTTCGAGCGGGGGCTTCTCGGTGACGTCGGTGATGCGCATGAGCTGTCCCTCTTCGAGGTCGACGCCCTCGGGGATCGGCAGCACCTCGACGGCGGTCGAGGCATAGGCCGTGGCCTGCTCGGGGGTGACCTTCAGCAGGGCGACGACGGTGCCGCCCAGGGCGCCTCTCACCTGGATCATCTTGCGCAGCAGCTGCGAGCCGGGCTCCATGAGGTCGTCGGGCAGCAGCACCGCGCAGGGGGCGTCGCCCACGTGGGACTTGGCCTGCAGGATCGCGTGGCCGAGGCCGAGGGGGTGCCCCTGGCGCACGGAGTGGACGCGCGCGTACTTCTTGTACTCGTTGACGTACTCGAGGGCCTTCTCCTTGCCGGCCTTCTCCAGGTCGGCCTCGAGGCCGGGTTCGGCGTCGAAGTAGTCTTCGATCGACTGCTTGCCGGCGCGGGTCACGAAGAGGATGTCTTCGATGCCGGCATCCGTGGCCTCGCGAACGATGTACTCGATCGAGGGACGGTCGACGACGGGCAACATTTCCTTGGGCACGGACTTCGTGATGGGCAGGAAGCGGGTTCCGCGACCGGCCGAGGGAACGACGGCGTGCACTACGGGCTGGTTTTTATCTGACATACTTCACAGCGTAGCGAATAAACCGCCCGAAAGGGAGACGATGGCCACAAAAACAACTCTCCGCGCGGAGGTGCGTCGCAGGCGCCGCGCCCGGCGCGCCGGCACGCCCGCACTCGAGGCCCCGTCCACCCCGGAATTCGCCCCTCCCCCATTCCCGTGCGTCACCGCGCCGAAGCGTCAGGGATCGCTCGCCAGATCCGCGCCCTGGCCTCGTCGATGGGCGGAGTCGCCCCTGCCCGCGCTGTTCGTACCCACCCCCTCGAACCCGACATGTCCCTCGCGCTCGGGCTGTTTGAACGCGCCCTCCTCCCGGTCCTCCTCGACGAGGCCGGGGCCCCCTCGGCGAACCGCACTGGGGACTGTGGGAGGCGGGCCGGGCGTTGATGACGCTTGGGCGGCCTCCCGCTCAGCCGGACGGCGAGGCACGGGGCGCGGAGTCGCTCAAGGAGGCGGATTTGATTGTCATTCCTGCGCTCGCTGCATCGGCGGACGGGACCCGTCTCGGCCAGGGCGGAGGATGGTACGACCGCGCGCTCATGTACCGCTCCCCCGGCGTACCAGTCGTTGCGGCGATTTTCGACGACGAGGTACTGGAGGCCGGAGTAATTCCTGCGGAGCCTCACGACGTTCCCGTCGACGCGATTGTGACGCCGACACACACGATCGCAACAAACGTCCGATAGGCCTTTTTCCAGGGTTTTTCTGTTAACCGCAACGCCAACAGCCGTTTGTCACATACGTCTCACACCGGACTTTTCAGCTCAAAATCGCAGGTCGCTGACCGAATGACAAAAAGTGCGACGAACATTACCCTCTAATCACTGTTCGTAAGACGAAAGTCCCCACTAGTGTTTTCAACGGTAAACGAGCGCCGACGCGGCGCGCGCTCCCGGCGGCACGAGCCGCCACGCCGAGGCACTTCGGCGATTCAGACTTGCCGGCCTGGCCGGCACCATTCATGACAGGAGTACCCATGCTCAAGGGATTCAAGGACTTCATCTCTCGCGGCAACGTCGTTGAGCTCGCCGTCGGTGTCATCATCGGTGCGGCCTTCAAGAACATCGTCGACGCCCTGGTCAACGGCATCATCAACCCGCTGATCGCGGCCGTCATCGGCAAGCCCGATTTCTCGGACGCCTTCATCCTCACCCTGAACGGTACCGACGTGAAGTTCGGCCTGCTGATTACCGCCGTCATCAACTTCATCCTCATGACCTTCGCGATCTACTTCTGCATCGTGGTGCCCATGAACGCCCTCAACGCCCGCCGCAAGAAGGCTGAGGACGAGGCTCCCGCGGCCGAGGTCTCCGACGAGGTCAAGCTCCTCACGGAGATCCGCGACGCCCTCGCCAAGGGCAACCGCGCCTGATTCTTCCCCCTCCTTGCGAGGGAACGCGGCGGGGCCGATGCGATTGCATCGGCCCCGCCGTTTTGTATAAACACGAGAGCACCGGCCTCGCGCCCCGAGGTCTTGCTCCCCCAGCCGCCCCTCCCCCACTGAAGTACCTCATCGCACATACTTCCCCACAAATCTCGCACATAATTTAACCCGGTCACTTTTGAGTACCCCGCGAAAACGTTGGAATTGCAACGACATTGCTTCAATAGCTGAAATAGTCTGCGAGGAATTACGTGCGAGATTGGCGGGAACTACGTGATCGAACGACGAGGCGCACTGCAGCCACATCACAGGCACACCACACCCGGCGGGCAGCCCGCGGATAGCGGCACTCGGATAGGTAAACAACATCCGGATAGGTAACGAAGATCCGGATAGCTTAATAACCTATCCGGATGCGCATAACCTATCCGGATGCGCACAACCTATCCGGACATTCGCGCCTACACCAGCCCCCTACGCCCGCGCCTGCGCGTGCGGCGGCACGTTCTCGAGCAGGCGCGCGTCGTTGGCACCATCCCCCCCGGTCGGGGGCATCGGCCATGGAGCCAGGGCGCGTGTCCTCGGGGCGCACACGATCCTCCCAGGAAGGCGGCAGGCCCTCCTCGATAAGGCGACGGTCCACGTCGGACACGTAGCGGGCGACGCGGCGACGCTTGCGGGGCGTCGGTTCACTCATCGCTGGAATCCTCGGACGCCGCGTCCTCGTCCGACGGCTCGCCCGCATCCTGCGAGGCCGCGGGCTTCGTGCGGCGCACGACGTTGCCCAGGACCGCGTCGGATTGGAAGCCGCGTCGCGTGATGCCCAGGGCCTCGCGCAGCTCTTCGGCGGTCTCCAGGTCGGTGCGCTCGATGCCGTCAGAACGCACCCAGGCGGCCATCTCGTCGAGCTGGTCATCGGAGTAGGCGGCCAGCGGCAGACCCTTGGCGATCGCGGGGCGCGGACCACGGTTTTCCTCGGACGCGCGCTCCTTGCGCTTGATGGCCAGCAGCATGCCGGTGGTGTCCTCGTCGGCCTTCTTGCGACGCTTCGATTCCTCATCGAGGCCGTCGTCCAGCATCGGCATGCGCGGGGAGGCCGAAGCATCCGAGGCATCGTCCGCCACCTCGGCTCCACCATCAGAGGAAGCATCTTCGACGCGCTCTTCCACGCGCTCGTCTGCGGCATCGTCATCGGCGATGCGCTCGGGTACCTCGACGACGGGCTCGTCGTCGGTGGCGCGCAGCTTGTCGAGGGCGTCCAGGACGGCATCGACGACAAGAGACGCTTCCTTGTCGGGGTCGATGAACAGCGGCATCGACAGGGCGGTGTAGACCGCCCAGCCCTGAGCTTCGAGCCAGCGGGGACGGGCGCGGTCGCGCACGCGCTGGCTGGGCTCCGCCAGGTACTCCTCGTCGTCCGTGAGCACCGCGAGGAGCAGGCGCCCCGGAGAGTCCGGGTGACCGATCGCGAGCGGAATCCGCATGCCGCCGGGGATACCGACGTTCGCGACGACCTCGAGGCCTCGCGAGTACAGGTGCTCGGCGAGGTCGACAAGCAGGCGGTCCGGTTCACCGGCGAGGACAGGCCAGGCGTCCATCCCCTCGCCCGCGTGCCCCTCGGCGATCTCCAGGAGGTCGACGAGCATACGCGAGCCCTCGTGACCGAGGCGGTCACGGTCGATCTCCTCGCTGTGCAAGGAAGAGACGAGCGTCAGGTCGCCGCGCACGACGCGCAGGACCTCGGCGAGCGCGTCCGCGCCCTCCTCGCTCGACAGGACGCCGAAGTCATGAATGACGCGCCCGTGCGGGGTCTTCGCGAACCCGACGGACAGGATGAGCGATTCGCGGGTCAGGCCGGCCACCTGATCAGGGCCGACGACGACGAAGGGTTCCGGGGTCGCGGGGTCGAAGAACGAGGCCAGGCCGGGCTCGTCGGCCTTCACGCTCTCCAGGGCCTCGCGGATGCGCTGCGCGTGTCGCTCGGACAGGGCAACGACCGCGAGGGAACGCTCCGGAGCCTCGACCGCGTGCTCGATGACGGCGTCGACGACTGCGCGCACCTCGGCGCCGGTCGATTCGATCGCGTGCGCACCGGGAGCGGGCATGCCCGTCGCCTCCACCCAGCGGGCAGACACGGGCGCATTCGCGGCAGTCCACGGGACGGGAATACCGGCGTGCTCGTAGCCGTAGCGGGCGAGCAGCAGGGCCACCTGATCGTTGAGGCGGCGCGGACCGGGCTCGACACGCACGACCGGCAGGACGCCCGCCAGCTCACGGGTCGCGCCGCCCTCCGAGGCGCCGGTCAGATCGTCGATGACGACCAGCTGGTGGCCGCGCGCGATGATCGGCGCCAGCTCGGCGAGCGGCAGGCCGTCAGCGCCGTCCAGGACGACGACGTCGACGGTACGCCCCGTCGGCGCGAGGGCCGGAACCATCGCGGGCACCGTCATGAGGACGGGCAGCAGGTGGCGCACCAGCGGATACGACGACAGCAAGTCCAGGTCGGAGGGAGCCATTCCGTCGGCGAGCAGGTCGCGCAGCTCCTCGTACTGGCTGGGTCGGGCCGCCAGGGCGTTCGTACGGATTCGACGCACGCCCGTGATGGCCTGTGGGATGAGCGAGGCCACCTGGGCCTCGTCGAGCTCGCGCCCCTCGCGCGTCAGGTCCTCGAGTGAAGCGGGGTCCACTCCGCCGAGCGCGGGCTGGGAGGCGAGCATGGCGCGCAGCAGCGAGGCCCACCAGGCGAGGTCGAGCTCGGTGTCGATCGCGGCGTCCTCAACCTCACGATCGGCGAGGTCCTGGGCAAGTTTGTCGAGGCCGCGGGCGGCCAGGCGCTCGCGCATCTGCAGGCGCGCGGGCACCTCGCGGGCGGCGGAGGTGTCGCCGGCCCAGCGTTCGATGAGGGTCGTCAGGCGCTGCAGGTGAGTGCCCACCAGGTCCGGTTCCTCGGCCGCAAACACGGGGGCGATGGCGTCAAGGTCGTCACGCACGGCGTCCGTCAGGGCCGAAATCTCGCCGATCTTCGCCGGCAGGATGGGCCACGAGTCGTCGCCGCAGACCGCGCACCATGCGTCGCGGCGCTCCTGGACGCGAATGAGGGCACGGTGCAGGTCGGGCACGTGGACGCCCGGGCGCACGAGGTCCTGGGCCTGTTTGACGAGGCGATTGCGCTCGGAGCGGCCCATCGAAATATCGTGGTCCTTGCGCCACTGCTTGGGCGCGGTTGCGATCACCATGTCGGCGGCGCTGCGCTCGAACACGCGGGGTAGGAAGACGTCGAGGACGTCGGCGATCCCGTCGAACATGGCGAGCTGGCGGTCCCACTGGGCGAGCGTGCCGGCGGGCTTGATGCCGGCCTCGCCGGCGACAGCCGCGATGTGCACGCGCAGTTCGGGCAGGTTCTTAGAGAGGCGATCGACGCGCAGCAGCACGTCGGAGGCCTGTTCGTCGGAGGTCAGGACAGCGTTACCCCACGCGGAGGATGCGGAGCCGCTGAGGGTTCCGGACGCCAGGGCCTCGCGCAGCAGGGCGCGGGCGCTCTCGCCCTGATCGACCGCGATGTCGTAAAGGGTCTTTTCGTCCAGGCGCACGCGGGTCGTGGGCGGGTTCTCACCGCTCGTGAGGTCGGTGAGGGCACGCAGCGCGTCGGCCGCGCACACGCCGAAGCGGCCGTAGGGCTGGTGGAGTGCGGCTGCATACGAGGCCAGTGCGGTGCGCACCTGACGCAGGCGCGCGCGCATCTCGTCAACGCTTGCCTGGTCGACGACGGGCGAGGTGTCCTCCATCGCGGCGCTCACGCGCGCCGCCAGGGTCTTACGCGCGTCGGAATAGCCGTCGATATTCGCCACGATGTCGGCGAGGCCCAGATCGGCCAGGCGCGTGTAGGCGGCGATTGAACGCGACGGGAAGGTCGACACGTGCAGGACCGACCGACCGGTGGCGGCAGCGTCCGCGAGGATCGCCGCGACGACCGACGCGTCGTCACTGTGCGCGGGGATGTCGATGAAGACGCTGCGCCCGTCGGAGGCGGCCTCGACCGCGTCCTGCTGGGAGGGAATCAGGTCGCCGACGCCCTTTTCCGCCCACGGGTCGCGGTCAGCGGGGTTGGGGACCGGAGCCTCGGAGCGCAAGTCGTTGCGCGCGTCCTGGTCGCCCGCGAGCGCGCGGATCACCTGGGAGTCTTCAAGGGCGGTGACGTCCTCGGCCAGGCTGGCGGCGAGGGCACCCGCCGGGTGGCAGAACAGGCCGATCACGAGGTCGTCGCGGACCTCGAAGCGCGGCAGGGCGGCGCAGGCCTCGCGCAGAGCGGCCATCGCTTCGGAGGAGGAGAACCCGTGGGTGCCGCTCGCCTGGGCGAGGATCGTGTCGCCGTCCACGTCGAGGCCATGGCTGCGCAGGGCCTCGGACAGCTCGGGGGCGAGCAGGCCGCCGCGTCCGAGCGCGATGAGAACGTCGTCGTCGCGGCGCACGAGGCGCACGGGGCGCAGCAGAGCGGGCACGGTGACGGCGTCGGTTCCGTTACGCCACGAGGCGGTCCCGATTCCCAGGTGGATGGGGCCTGTGCCGTGGACGGACGCGCGCTGCTCGGAGCGCGCGATGATGGAACGGGCGCGCTCGAGGGCACGGCCCAGGGCAATGGGTTCGCGAATGAGGAGGCTCAGGCGGACGGGGTGTTCCGTGTAGAGCTGGGCAAGGCCTCCGGGGTGCGCGCCGGACAGGGACAGCGTCGGCGCAGGCGTGGAGTCTGCGGCGATGTCCTGGTCGAGGCGTGAGCGCCACGCATCGCGCGCAGAGCCGACGAGGGTGGTCGGGTGCGTCGACGTGGACGAGGCCTTAGTGGCCTCGGGCTCGGGAGCGGAACGGCGCGAAAAGATACTAGGAACCACGTTTTAACCCTACGGCAGCACCGCCCTATTGTGTGACGCGGCGCGCCCGGAGGAGGTCGACAACGGAAATGGTCACAACGGCTCCGACGATGAGGGCCATGCCGACGATGTCTATGCCCGTGTACGACGTCCCCATGATGAGGGCGGAAAAGGCGGTCGCTGCGATGGGTTCGAGGCTGCCGACGAGGGAGGCGCGCACGGGCCCGATGCGGTCGACTCCCCACAGGTAGGCGGTGAAGGCGACGGCTGTACCGAGGACGACCGTGACCGTCATTGCGACGATGACGTCTGGGGTCCAGGTGATGGAGCAGCGCCAGACCCGCCCGGCCAGGCCGACGCCGGCTCCGGCGATGAGGAGCCCGTAGCCGACGACGAGCTCGGCACCGTAGGAGGCGATGAGGCGGGCGGGCAGGAGCGTATAGGTCGCCAGGGTGAGGGCAGCAATGGCGCCCCACGCGAGGGTGGTTGGCGTCAGCGTCAGGGTGTCGAGGGAGCCGTGGGTGGACAGGAGGAAGGTTCCCGTCAGGGCGAGAACGATGGCGAGCGCCTCACAGGCGCGCGGCCAGCGGCGGTGGCTCAGACATACCCACACGACGATGAGGATGAGACCCAGGTACTGCAGGACTGTGCCCGTCCCGGCGTTGGAGGCGCGGATGACCTCCATGTAGCTAATTTGACAGGCGGCGAGGCCGAAGATCGCGTAGACGACGAGGGTGCGCCAGTTGCGCACGGAGGAGACGAGGGCGCGGTGCTGGGGGGGGGTGACGCGGCGCGCGCGGGCCAGGGCGAAGCCAAGGGCGAGAATGCCCGAGACGAACATGCGGAAGAAGCTGATGAGGGTCAGCTCGATACCGTGATGCTCCATGAGGTAGTCGGCGGAGACCCCGGAGGCACCCCAACACAAGGCAGCCACGACGGTCACGAGATACCCAAGAGCGTTGCGCATGGCGTCCTTCTCCTGTGCCCCCGAGACGATTCGAACGTCCGACACCCGCTTTAGGAGAGCGGTGCTCTATCCCCTGAGCTACGAGGGCGTGACATGTTGTCCGCGCCCACTGTAGCAAAGTGCGCGCGCCGCTGCCCTGCATCGCCATGCGGAGAGGCTCACCCCGGCGAATATTCGCCCCGCACGCGCACGAGGCCGAGGTACCCACACGGGCACCCCGACCTCGTGACCGTATGCGGTTAGCGGCGCTCCCATTCGGTGTGCACGGCCGTGCCCGCATCCCCGAGGTGGGCGGAGGGAACGATCATGACCGGGCAGGTCGAGTGACCGAGCACCGTCTGCGACGTCGAGCCGAGGAGCACGCCTGCAAGCCCTCCGCGCCCGCGGGTGCCAACGACGATCAGGTCGACAGCGGTGGAGAACTCGATGAGCAGGGATGCCGCAGAGCCATCGAGGGCGTGGCGGGAGACGTGCATGTCCTCCCCGTCCAGGGCAGCGGCGATCGCGGCGTCCATTCCCTCGCGGACCTGAGCAAGCAGAGCCGAGTGATCAACACCCGTGGGGGTCCACGTCATGACGGACGGGCCCACCGCGATCGGCACGGCGGACACCGCAGTCAGGCGGGCATCCCACAGGCGCGCCTCGCCGATCGCGCGCTTGAGTGCGCACGACGGCTGATCGGTGCCGTCGATGCCGACGACGATGCGCTCGACGGGCGTGAACTTCTTACCCGAGGTGTGGCGGGGGACGACGACAACGGGACACTTCGAGTGGGCGGGCAGGGCGGAGGAGACCGTCCCCAAGAGGCGATCGGCGAATCCGCCACCGCCGCGAGAACCGACGACGATCATGTCCACCTCGGCGGAAAAATCGATGAGGACCCCCGCAGGGTCGCCGGGCTCAGTCGAGCCGGAGACGTGCGCCGCTCCGCGTTCGCGAGCCAGGGCCTTCGCCTCCTCGACAACCTGCTCGGCGCCCGCCTTCAGGGCCTCATCGTCGAGGACGGCGTATCCACCGTCCAAGGCAGCAGCAGAGTACGAGGCCAGCGCGTAGGTACACAGGCAATGGATGCGCGCTCCGGTGCGCGCGCCGCGATCAGCGGCCCATTTGACGGCGGCAAGGCTCTCCGTCGAGCCATCGACACCGACCAGAATGACTTCGGTAGAACTCATGATGTCCTCCTCGTGGTGGCAGTCACTTATATTGTGCCGCATTTTAACGATCCGCGAAAGCCCAACCCGAGCACAAACTAACGATCCCCGCAGCCCGTGGGGGCTGCGGGGATCGTTAGCTGTCTATCGCAGGCTCAGTAGCGCACGTAGGTGGCGCCAGCGCGGACCGGCGAGATCTGGGAGAGACGGCCGGGCACCGTGGCCTCGACCATCTGGCCGCCGCCGATGTAGATGGCGACGTGGCCGGGGTAGGACACGATGTCGCCGGGCTGCGGGTCGGACACGATGGTGCCGCCAGCGGCCTGAGCGGACGAGGAGTGCGGCAGGTTGATGCCAGCAGCCGCGTACGCGTACTTGACCAGGCCGGAGCAGTCGAGGCCACCGAGGGTCTCGCCACCGTAGACGTAGGGGATACCGGTCAGGCCGAGGGCGACGGAGACGATGTCGCCGCCAGCTGCGTTCACGGCGGCCTGACGGGCGGAGGTGTCAGAGGTCGCGTCGGAGCGGGTCTCCGAGCGGGAGGCGGCCGATTCGGACTGATCGGCGGCGGGGGTCGCGGCGGCGGGGGCCGGCGCGGGGGCCTCGGCGGTCGCGGAAGCGGTGACGTCCTCTTCGGCGGTCCACTCGATGTCCGGAACCTCAACGGTGGTCACGTCATCGACGGCAACGGTCGTCGTGTTGAGGTCAGCGCTCTGCGGCTCAGACTGGGGGGTCGCCGGGGCGGCGTTCGCAACGCCGGCGGCAATCGCGGTCAGCGCAACACCGGCGGCCGACGCGAAAGCGATCGGACGAGCAGCACCGGAAACGTTCATGCCCTCGACCACGGAATCGGTCAGCGGGCGACGTGCCATGCGGTGACGCGGAGCAGGCTTAATAGTCTTCACTCATGTTCTCCCTGTTTCCCTGCGAGGTTAGCTGTCGGGTTCGGACGGGAGGTCCGGCTCGGCGTGCGAGCTTCACCCCAAGGCTCAAGGAGCCATATCTGGGTTCCCCGCGTGAGACGGTATTTCCGCTCCATTCGTCGTCTCACTTCGGGTTCCGAATGGGCGGGTGGTCTGATGACCGATGTCAACTATACCGTGTCCAACCGGTAAATGTCACGTTCTGGTAACAGTGACTACCCTCACCGTTACCAGAACGTGACATTTGTACCCCGGGATCCCAGGAAAACTCACCTCTCACACGCGTTTCGCGATTCAAGACACACTCCGCAGAGGACAAAAGCCGGGGCTTGTCGCCCCGGCCTCGTCGTTTCTCAGCGCTCACTCACCCCGCACGAAAAGGTGCGCAGCCAGAGCCATCGGAATCGTCAGGTACCCACGAACCTCGCCGGCCTCGTCGAGGGAGGCCACGCGCACGACATCACCGTGCGCCGAGAGCCCCACGCGAGCACCCGGACGCAGGCCCAGCTCATCGAAGGAAGCCAGCAGCTCCGCGTCTGCCTGAATCGGCTCGCCGATGCGCGCCAGCGTGAGGGTGCCCGCCTCGAGCGAACGCACCGCGAGCTCGGCAGAATAAGCCCCCTCGATCTGCTCACAGCCGGGCATGGGATTGCCGTAGGGGTCCACACACGTATTGCTGAGCAGCTCCTCCAGGCGCGCCTCGACGGCGTCACTCATCACGTGTTCCCAGCGGCACGCCTCGTCGTGCACCTGCGCCCATTCCATGCCGATCACGTCGAGGAGGAGGCGCTCCGCCAGGCGATGCTTACGCAGCACCTCGGTCGCGTGCGCACGGCCGGCCTCAGTCAGCTCAAGGCGGCGATCACCCATCACGTGCAGCAGCCCGTCACGCTCCATGCGTGCGACCGTCTGCGAAACCGTCGGGCCGGAATGCCCCAGGCGGTCGACGATGCGCGCACGCAGGGGGGTGACCCCGTCCTCCTCGAGCTCGAGGATGGTCTTGAGGTACATCTCGGTGGTGTCGATCAGGTCTGCCACGTCGGCCTCCTTCATCAGGCAGGTAATAAACACAGAATAGGGTCACCTTCCTTCTGACATGCGGAACGACGCGTTGCTGCGGAAAAACAGGCGTGTCGGAGTGTGTCCCCTCACGATAATTCGATTAATGAACGTGATGGAAATACCAAGCCCAAGGAGACTAGGCTGTTGCCATGGTGGCTTTCCCCGACATCCCCCAGGCTCTCCTTCCCTCAGACGGACGCTTCGGCTGCGGCCCCTCCAAGGTGCGCACCGCGCAGATCGAGGCACTGTCCTCTCCGCTCCTCATGGGCACCTCCCACCGCGCAGCGCCCGTGCGAGGCGTGGTCGCCTCACTGAAGGAAGGACTACGCACCCTCCTGTCGGTCCCCGACGACTACGAGATCGTCCTGGGCAACGGCGGCGCCTCCGCTTTCTGGGACGTGGCCTGCGCGTGCCTCATCTCCTCTCGCGCGGCCTTCGGTTCCTGGGGCGCGTTCGGCGCGAAATTCGCCTCCGAAGCGGCACACGCCCCGCACCTGGCTAGCCCCCTCATTGACGAGGCCGCACATGGTTCTCTCGCCACCGTGTCCCCGCGCGAGACATCAGAGGGCGTCGACGTCTACGCCTACCCCCACAACGAGACCTCCACCGGCGTCGCCTCCCCCGTCTACCGAGTCGAGGCTCCCGGCGCGCTCACCCTCGTGGACGGCACGTCGATCGCGGGAGCCGCACCCGTCGACCTGACCCGCGTCGACGCCTACTACTTCTCCCTGCAAAAGGCCCTCGGATCCGACGGCGGCCTGTGGATCGCGGTCCTCTCCCCCGCCGCCGTCGAGCGCGCCCACCGCATCGAGGACAGCGCCGACGGGCGATGGATCCCGCAGTTCCTGGCCCTGTCCGCAGCCATCGACAACTCGCGCAAGGACCAAACGCTCAACACTCCCGCGCTCGCGACGATTGTCATGGCGGAACGCCAGGTGCGCTGGCTCCTCGAGCGCGGCGGCATGGATGAGGTGAGCGCCCACTGCGCCCAGGCCTCGTCCCTCATCTACGACTGGGCCGAGACCAGCCTCGCCGCGCGCCCCTTCGTCGAGAATCCGACCTGGCGCTCCCCCGTGACCGCCACAATCGAGATCGACGAGGCCGTGGCCGCATCCGAGCTGGTCGCCCACCTGCGCGCGCGGGGGATCGTCGACATCGGCGCCTACCGCGGCGTGGGAGTCAACCAGCTGCGCATCGGCACGTGGCCGAGCGTTGAGATCGAGGACGTGGAGGCGCTCCTCGCCTGCATCGACTACTGCCTGGAGCGCGTGCTCTAGTTCCTCGCCGGGCACCGATCAGAGCGCGTCGACCGAGCGCTGCGGCGCATCCACGGAGGAATCCGCCTCGATGCCCACCCACGGGAACGAGGGGCGGCGCACGACGCGGCCCTTCCAGTGGATCATCGCCCACGCCCCGCAGATGAACGCGATGCCGAGGGAGGCGATACCGCCGACCAGGATCGACCAGCGCGCGCCAAACGTCGTGCCCACCCAGCCGACGAGCGGCGATCCGATCGGCGTCGCACCCAGGAAAACGAGCGAATACAGGGCCATGACACGCCCACGCTTATCGGGATCGGTGCGTGTCTGCACGAGGGCGTTCGCACTCGTATTCATCGTCAGCATGCCGAAACCCGTGGGGATCGACAGGAGGGCAAACCACCAGTAGGAGGGTGACAGAGCCAGGAGGATCTCGGCGGTCCCGTAGAAGGCAGCACCCATGAGAATCGTGCGCAGGCGAGGAGCGCGGCGCGCAGCGCCCGTGGATCCGAGAATCGAACCGAAGGCCATGAACGTGGAGAGGATGCCGAAGGAGCCGGCGGTCTTACCGAAGACCGTCGTCGCCATGAGGGCGCTCGTCATCTGAAAGTTCATGCCCAGGGCGCTGACGACAAAGATCAGCGCCAGGATGATGCGAATGTCGGTGCGGCTCTGCACGTAGACGACGGACTCTCGCAGCTGCCCCGGGGCGCGCGGCACAAGGGTGCGCGGGTAGAGCTGGTCGCCGCGCATGAGGGCCAGCGCGATGACGGGGGCCATGAACATCACAGCATCGATAAGAAAAACCGGGCCGATCCCCCACCAGTCAATGAAGAAGCCCGCGGAGGCTGGGCCGATCAGGCGCGCGGTATGGAAGGCGGTGGCGTTCAGGGCCACGGCGTTCGCCATCTTCTCGTGGGGCACGAGCTCACCCACAAAGGCCTGGCGCGCCGGGGTATCGACGGCGGAGATCGTGCCCGAGATGAACGCCAGGATGTACTGGTGCCAGAGCTCGCCCGTCCCCGTCAGGACGACGATGCCGATGATGAGGGACACGAGGCCGACGCCGAGCTGCGTGCACTGCAGGAGGCGGCGCCCCGGGATGCGGTCCGCGAGGACCCCCGCCCACGCGGAGAACAGGATGATGGGAAGGAACTGGAGCGCCGTCACGAGGCCCACCTGCGACGCGTCGTGATCGGTGAGAACCGTCAGGACGTACCAGTCCTGGGCGACGCGCTGGAGCCACACGCCCGTGGACGCGATCAGGGAGGCGACGAACCAGTACCGGTAGTTCACGTAGCGCATGGATGCAAACGTTGCCGACATGCTGATCCTCCCTCTCTCACTCCATGCGCCGAACGAGGCCGGGGCTGGCGGCACCGGCCGGCCCCCATCGGCGCTTTTCCCAGGATACGACCGCCCCGCCGGAGAAAGACTCCGGCGGGGCGGGAAGGGCGTGAAGCGTGACGAATCAGCCGACGCCGAGGAGACGCTGGATCGGGCCCATCAGGAAGTAGATGATGAACAGGCTGGCGACCACCCACATGAGCGGGTGCACCTTGGCGGCCTTGCCCTTGACGAGCTGGATGACCGCGTAGGTCACGAAGCCCACGCCGATGCCGACGGACACGGAGTAACCGAAGGGCATGAAGGCGATCGTCATGAAGGCGGGGATCGCAACTTCCGTGGAATCCCAGTCGATGCCGGTCACCTGGGTCATCATGAGGAAGCCGACGAACACGAGGGCCGTGGAGGCGGCCTCGGTCGGGACCAGCTCGACGAGGGGTGCCAGGAAGGTCGACAGCAGGAACAGGATGCCGGTGACCACGGAGGCCAGGCCAGTGCGGGCACCCTCGGCGACACCCGAGGCGGACTCGACGTAGGAGGTGTTCGAGGAGACGCCGCCGACGCCGCCGGCCACCGCGGCCAGGGAGTCGATGATCAGGATCTGGCGGGTCTTGGGCGGGTTGCCGTCCTTGTCGAGCAGGTTACCCTCGGCACCAACAGCCACCATGGTGCCCATCGTGTCGAAGAAGTCAGCGAGCATGAGCGAGAAGACCAGCAGGATCACGGAAACGACGCCGAGCTTGCCGAAGCCGCCGAAGAGGTCCACCTTGCCGAGCGTGTCGAACACGGGAACCGCGATCGGGGAGCCCTTGAGCTCGGGGACGGTCTGGCCCCAGCCGGTCGGGTTCGTGTCGGAGATGCGATCGATGTGGGCGAAGGCCTGAACGATGAGGGCGAGGATCGTGGAGGCGATGATCGAGATCAGGACCGCGCCCTTCACCTTGCGCACGTAGAGGATCATCATGAGGAACAGGCCGAACACGAAGACGAGGGCCGGCCAGCCGTCGAGCGAGCCCGAGATACCGAACTGGACGGGGGTCGCGCCGGCGCGCACGATGCCCGCGTTCACGAGGCCGATGAGGGCGACGAAGAGGCCCAGGCCCACCGTGATGGCGGTCTTGAGGGCGGCGGGGACGGCACGGAAAACGGCCTCACGGAAACCCGTGAGGACGAGCAGGAAGATGAGGATGCCTTCCCAGGCGATAATGCCCATGGCCTCGCCGTAGCTGAGGCCAGCACCGAGGACGAGCGTGAAGGCGACGACCGCGTTGAGGCCAAGACCTGCGGCGAGCGCCAGCGGGTAGTTCGCGACAACACCCATGAGGATCGTCATGATGCCCGCGACGAGCGCGGTGCCGGCTGCGATGCCCTGGGTCGTAATGGAGCCGTCTTTGGGAACGGCGTTGCCCAGGATCGCCGGGTTGACGACCAGGATGTAAGCCATCGCGAAGAAGGTGACAATTCCACCGCGGATTTCGTGACTGATAGTCGAGCCGCGCTTGGAGATCTGGAAGAACGAATCAAGTGACTGTGCGAAGCCGCCGTGGGATGGGGCGGTTTTTTCTTGTGTGCTCACCGGATAATCGTGCCTGTTCAGCCGCCCGGACGCAAACAAACTCACCGTTTGCCCACTTGCTGAGAAAGCACCCGGGACTGAGTCCCGAGTGCTTTCTGTCAGTTCATAGCGGAAGGAAACGTCAGTCTTCCTGTTCCTCGCCCGTCGGAGCTTCGGCCTCATCGGACGTCACTTCGTCGACCGTGGCCTCGTCCTTGCGCGCCTCGTCCGATGCGCGCGGCATCGGCTCGGCGTCGAGAGCACCCTCGTTGACGCGCGAGGGACGCACGGGCCACGCGGTACCGTTCTTGGGGACGTCGGTCTCCGAGTGGGAGCCGCACGTGTGATCCAGAGAGACCACAGCGCCGTCGTCGGTCGCCCACTCGTTCGCACACACGCCAAACATCGTGCGCATGCCGCCACTCATCTTCATGAGGAAACCACACGACGAGCAGGTGTTACGCGGACGGCGACCGAACTTGGGCCCACGGTCGGACTCGTACCACCGCTTGGCCGCCTGATCGATACCCTCCTGCGACAACACGCGCGGGCGCCCCAGGCCGAGCTCTCGCACGACCGGCAGATCGGGGTCCTCACTCGTATCCTCGAATCCCTGTTCGAGGCGCTCATCGTCCGCCTTGTAGGGCAGGACGTCGTCACGAGAAATATCCGAGGGACGCAGACGCTCTTCCCAGGGCACCCACTCCGGGGCCAACAGCGCACCCTCGCGGGGAGTCATGTCGACCTCACAGACAGTGGCGACGCGCCCGCGCGGGACGCGGGCGACGGTCACCGCCCAGCACCAGCCCACGTAGCCCGCGTCGGTGGACGCAAAGTAGTGGGTAGCCAGGCGCTCCGACACCATCTCAAATCCGACATGCTCGCCGACGGGACGGGGGTGCGCAACGGCCTCGGCACCGGCACGCGCAACGTCGACGGCACCCTCGAGGACGGCGTCCTTCTTCACTGCCCGCAGGCGGGCACTAGTCTTAGGCATCAAATTCCTCTGCGACGGCGCGCAGCACCTTCGCGATCTTGGTCGCGTTGTCCGGGTAGGAACCGCGGCGCAGCGCGGCACTCGAGGAGTCGAGGAGCTTAATCAGGTCCTCGACGACGGGCACCATCGCCTGCGGCTTGCGGCGCTTGGCTCGGGCAACGGAAGCTGTCTCCTTCAGGAAACGCACGCTCAGAGCCTGCGGTCCCTTTCGCCCGTCGGCCACCGAATACTCCACGCGAGTACCCACTCGCGGGTTAGCGTGGTCGGCCGGCAGCGCGGACGAGTGGAGGAAGACATCAGCGCCGTCATCTCCCGCAATGAAGCCAAAACCGCGATCTGCGTCGAAGAACCTCACTTTACCGGTGGGCATGGTCCCCTCCTTCTCTCAATAGTCTGAATGCCCCTATGGGCTCTCCCTATCATAGGGCGCTCGTCCCCCGCGCGCGGCAGACGAGCCAACGCCTGTAGCGAACAGCACCGCTGCCCGCATTTCTCCAGCCTCGTCACGTAGACTGACCCCACGGAAACTATCACCGGCGCCGCGGTGCATCACACGCTAGACGCACACGGCGCGCATGATGTATGTTGACCTGTTCGCCACATCACAGGAGGCCACCGTGACACGAATCCGCCGTTTCAGCCTCATCGCTGTTCTGACAGCGATACTGCTTGCGCTGGGCCTTCCCGCGCTCGCAGCGTCGCCCATGACCATCAGCGATTCGGTCACCGATCCCGACGGATGGCTCTCCAGCGCCGACCGCTCCACGATCGAGTCCGCGACGAGCAGGGCCGCCTCCTCGGGCAAACCCATCAAGGTCATCGTGGTCGCCAACTTCTCGGGCACGGACGCAGAGTCGTGGTGCCAGCAGACCGTCCAGCGCTCCTCCCTGACCAACGGCACCGTCGTCTACGTCATCGCGTACGACCAGCGCCGCGACGCGGCCTGCTCCTTCAACGGACCATCTAGCTCCTCCCTCCAGGGTGCCGTGCGTGCCTCCGAGAAGCAGCTGACACCCAATCCGCTGACGTCTTCCGCCGTCGCCAACGGGGTCAACGCATTCGTCAACACCCTCGTGAGCGGCACGTCCAACTCGGGTTCCAGTTCCACGAACTCGAGTTACTCCAGCAACCCCGGCGCGACCGATGACGACGGCAGCTCACTCTTGGGCCCCTTGTTTATGTTCCTGATCCTCGTAGGCGGCGTCACTGCCATCGCCATCGGAGTTGCTCGCTCGTCGCGTCGCAACAGGCTCGCCGCCTGCAGGCCGCACAGGTCGATGCCGAGAGCGCGGCCCGCGCCGCCCAGGAAGCAAACCGGCAGCTCCTGTCGGCGGACGAGCAGGTGCGCACCGCGACCGACGAACTCAACTACGCACGCGCGCAGTTCGGCTTGAACTCCACGGACGAATTCGCCCGCGCCATCGAAGCAGGCAAGGCGGCTGTCTCGCGCGGCTTTAGCGCCCAGGCGCAGATGAACTCCGCGACCGCCCCCGCAGAGCAGCTCCGCCTGGCCACCGCGATCATGCAGGATCTGGGTGCCAACATGAACCCGCTCAGCGCCATTCAGGCGTCGTTCGCCACCAAGCGCGCCGAGCAGGCCTCGCTCCCCGAGCGAATCGCCGAGGCCCGCGAACGCCTCGCGGAGGAGCTGACGGATCTGGAGCGCGCGAAGTCCGAGCTGGCCAGCATTTCGACGCTCTACCCTGCGCAGATGCTCGCCTCCCTCCAGGACAACCCCGAGCAGGCTGAGGCGCTCCTCACGTCGGCGCGCAGCGCGCTCGACACCGCGGAGGCGTCTGCCCCCAACGACCGCGCCCGCGCCGCGAGCGCCCTCGACACCGCCCTGCGTGCCCTGACGATGGCCAACCACCAGACCGACGCGATCTTCTCTGCGAAGTCCGACCTGGACGCGATCCGCGATCGCCTCGTCGCGGCGATCAGCTCGATTTCCTCGGACATCACCGACGTCAACGAACTGAACACGGATCCGACGGTGTTCAACCCGTTGGTGGCCGACGCTCACGCGGCCATCGCCGAGGCCCAGGCGGCCCTTGCGAACACGGGCGATCCGCTCGCAGCCCTCGAGCACCTGCGCATGTCCGAGGCCACCCTGGACGCGGCACTCGAGCCGCTGCGCACCAAGGAGGAGGCCTACGAAAAGGCTCGCAAGGCCGCCGAGGCGCAGATTTCGCTCGCTGATTCCGCCGTCTCCCAGGCCGAGCGTTACGTGCAGGGCCGACGTGGAGCCATCGATCTGGAGCTGCGTTCAACCCTCAACAACGCTGAGACCGCCCTGAGCACCGCCCGACGGTCGCTCGACGACGATCCCGAAGCCGCGTCGACGCACGCAATGAACGCACGCGCCCTCGCCGACAGCGTCATGGCGACCCCCATCCAGAACTTCGGCGGGTCGTGGGGACAGCCCACCACGGGCAACGGGTCCTACACGGGATCGTCCCTGGGCGACTTCCTCCTGTGGTCGACGCTCTTCTCGAATTCCGGTTCGCACCACCACGACGACTTCGATCCCTTCCACAGCGGTTCCAGCTCATCCGGGTCCGGATGGTCCTTCGCTTCCGGCGGCGGCTCCGACTGGGGCTCGAGCTCGAGCAGCTCCGACTGGGGCTCAGGCGGCTGGTCCTCCGCCTCCGGTAGCTTCTGAGCCATCGAGCCACGCAGCAGAGGTTTATCGCTTCATCGACGAGCAGGAGGCACCGTGTCACGGATCCGACGCCTGGGCTTCGCAGCCATCATGATTGTTGCGATGCTGGTCGGCGGCGCGCCCGCGTTCGCGACCGAGCCGCTCACCACGAGCGGACACGTCACCGACCCCGACGGCTTTCTGAGCGACGAGCAACGCGAAACTATTGAAACCCCAGCGAAATCGTTTATTCCACATACACCACGTACATCGACGTCGCCATCATTCCCAACTTCTCCGGCCAGGAGCCAACAGCGTGGTGCAAGGCCGCCCTCAAGCAATCGCGCACCGCACAACAGGGCATCCTCTACGTTGTCGCCTACGAGAACGGCACGAACGCCTCCTGCGCGGGTTTGGAGCTAGCGAAAGATTCGATGACCAGGCCGATGCTGGACGGCGCGCTACGCGCCGCCCACTACAAGCATAAAACCACCCCACTGACCCCTGAAGATGCAGTGGCGGGCTCTCGCGCGTTCATCGACTCTCTACGCAGCGATTACGACTTCAGGGCACGCAACGCTGCCGAGAACAGCAAGAGGCGGCAAGAGGAGGAGAAAAGGCGCGAGGAGCAAAAGAAGGAAGAAAACAAGAGGAATCGCGTCGTTAACATCTTCATATCCGTGCTCATTGTGATTGTCGTTGGCTCCAACGTGTGGGTGTGGGTGCGCAAACAGAGAGAATACGAGTACGGCGAACCCCCAACTGTGGATGAGGAACCCACCCCGATCGTGGACACCGTACGGCGCGACGCCCTGAGGGCAGCCGCAGATGCACGGCGGCGCCTATCGGAGGCCGAGGAACAGGTGCGCGCCGCCGAAGAAGACTGGAACTTTGCTCGCGCCCAGTTCGGTAGCGCCGCTGCTGAAGAATACGGACGCTGCCTCGAGGCAGCGAAAGAGGCTATTGCACGCGGCTTCGACACCCTCAAACAGATCGAGCAAACCCCTGATTCTCACGCCAAGCGTCGTCTCGCCACATCAATCACGGAGGACCTCGACAAGAACCTGCCGCCCCTGCAGGACGCGCGCAAGGAGTTTGCCGCACAGCGCGAGAAGCGCTCATCGCTTCCCGCCCAGCTTGCCGACGCTCGAGAACGTCTCGTCGAGGAGCTCGCCGATCTGGAGCGCTCGAAGGAAGAGCTCTCCAGCATTGCGGGCCTCTACACCGAATCCATGCTCGCTTCCCTCCAGGACAATCCGCAGCGCGCGGCACAACTGCTGGAGTCCGCTCGCGCGGCGTTGGAGACGGCCGGCGCACATATCGACACCGACGCCACCCGCGCAGCCTCCGCGCTGGATACCGCCCAACGCGCACTGACCATGGCCAATGCGCAGACGGATGCGATCTTCTCCGCGAAGACCGATCTTGACGGGTTCCGCGAGAGGCTCACCGCTTCCATCGGATCCGTGTCCGCCGCCCTGTCGGATGCGAAGCAGCTCGATTCCTCGGACGCTTTCTCTCCCGTTCTCAACGAGGCCGAGGCCGCCATCGCCAGGGGACAGCGCGCGCTGGTCAGCGACGAGGATCCCCTCGGCGCGCTCGAAAGTCTTCGCGACGTAGAGCTCCGAATGGATGCGGTCCTCGCTCCGCTCATGACGCAGGAAGAAGCTAGGCGCAAGGCGAAAGAGACCGCTCAGCGCCATATTCGCGACGCTGATGCCGCCCTCGCCTGGGCTCGCAAGTACCTGAAGGACCACGAGGGTTCGGCTCTCCTCGACGTGAACAAGCTGATGAGCGAAGCCGAACAGGCAATGACCGAGGCGCACAAGGCCCTTGACGAAGACCCCCTACGTGCGAGCGCAGCCGCTTCGAGGGCCACCACACTCACCAACCGAGCACTTGCGGCACCAGGGCGACGATAGAGGAGGTTCGCGGATTCTCCACCACATGACGCTGACAACCCTGACCACGTCGCCCATGCCTCGACGCAGGGCATCGGCTCACCACGGACTTATTTCCACCCGCACACGACCATCACCTACACTGGTCTCACACAACCAGCGTGTGACACAAGATACACAATTATAGAGACACTGCACGCCACGATGGTGTATCTTGATCTGTTCGCCACTCACCAAGGAGGATCACATGCGACGGATTCGACGCCTGAGCATCGTAGCTGCCATGACGGCCACGATGCTGATCGGTGGCGCACCCGCGTTCGCAGCCGATCCACTCACACCAAGCACATATGTCACCGATTCGGATAACTTCCTGAGCGACAAGCAGCGCGCACAATTAGAGACTGACGCAGAATCCTTCTCCTCCAAATACCACCCCATCTACGCCGTCATCGTCCCCAACTTTTCCGACGAAGCACCGGACGCGTGGTGCCGAGCTACCCTCGCCAACATCCAGAACAACAACAAGACTCTCCTTTACGTCGTTGGTTATGAGGACGGCAAGCACGCCTACTGTGTTGGCCCGGAGTTGGAACGGTCGATGAAGATCAGTCCATATGCCGATGGGTACGTGAGGAGTGCGCTCTCTCAAGCCCGTCAGAAGTACACATCAACCCCACTGACCCCTGACGAGGCACAGCAGCAGGCCTCACTACCTTCATCGGTAGCGTGCGGAGCTCCTACGGGACAAACGATCGCAAATCCTACGCTCCACACGGCCAAACCAGTGCCAACTACGAAGCTGAACGCCAGCAGCGGGAGGCGTCAGAAAGGCTAGAATCGATCAAGACCATCGTTATATTCTTCTTTTTAGGCATACTTGTTATCGGTGCCCTCATCCTTGGAGAGTGGTCAAAAGCCCGCGAGGAAGACGAACGCGCCGCAGAAATCGAAGAGGCAGCATGGCGCGTGTCGCGCCGCAGGGATGAGCGCGAAGACGAAGCCGCACGACGAGATGCCGAGCGGGCGGCCCAGCAGGCGAACGATCGCTTGTCCCAAGCCGATCAGGAGGTGCGCGACGCCGAGAAGGAGTGGGACTACGCCCGCGCACAGTTCGGCATCGCCGCGACCGAACAGTTCCGCAACCGCATCAAGGAGGCGAAGCAGGCCCTGTCCCGTGGGGACTCCCTCCTCAAGCAGTGCCGCACGGCATACAACCCGGCGAACAAAAAGAGCCTGGCGGCGCAGATCATCAGCGATCTCGACACACACACCTGGGTTTACTGCGCGACGCGCAGGCGCCCTTTAGCACGAAGCGTTCCGAACGCACCGCGCTGCCGACCCGTCTGGCCGAGGCTCAGGAACGCCTGGCAGAAGAGCAGGCGGACGTAGAGCGTTCGAGGGAGGAGCTGGCGACCATTGCCAGCATCTACCCCGGCACGGTACTGGCTGCACTCGAGGACAACCCCGACAAGGCTGCGTCGCTGCTCACCTCGGCGCACAACGCCATTGAGTCGGCGCAGGCAATCATCGACACGGACGCCGACCTGGCCACCTCCGCCGTCGACACTGCCGAGCGCGCGCTCCTCATGGCCTACCACGAGATGAACGCGATCTTCACGGCGAAACAAGACCTGGACCACATTGAGGATCGGCTCGGCGCCGCTATCGCAGCCCTCTCCTCAGACATCGAGGAGGCTAACCGCCTGCAGACCGACCGGACCCTGCTCGCTCCCCTCATCACTGATGCTCGTGAGGCGATCACACGGGCTCAGGAGGCCCTTATTCACAACGATAATCCGCTCGATGCACTCGAGCACGCTCGCTCTGTTGAAGCCAAGCTGGACGCCACGCTTGATCCGCTTCGCAGCCCCGGGCGCTAGTTGGGAGGAACACACACCGTGACAACAAACCCCTCCCCCGCTACAGGCTCGCTGTAGCCCTCTCATCCTGCGGGGCCACGCCCTCGCTCACAACCCGCGCGCACGCGCACCACACCAAACCGCGCAGATGCGCACCACCACCAAAGGAGAACATCATGGCCGAAAAGCAGACGATCCTGGGCCGCATTGCTCAGCTCGCCAAGGCGAACATCAACGCGCTCCTCGACAAGGCCGAGGACCCGCAGAAGATGATCGACCAGCTCATCCGTGACTACACGAACTCGATCATCGAGGCCGAGAACGCGATCGCTCAGACCCTGGGCAACCTGCGCATGGCCGAGAAGGACTACGAGGAAGATGTCAAGGCTGCTGCCGACTGGGGCCAGAAGGCCGCCGCCGCTTCCGCGAAGGCTGACTCCCTGCGCGCCGCTGGCGACGAGGCCGGAGCCGATAAGTGGGATAACCTGGCCAAGGTTGCCCTCGGCAAGCAGATCCAGTTCGAGAACGAGGTCAAGACCGAGGAGCCTGCTCTCGCTTCTCAGCGCGATGTCGCGGAGCGCCTGAAGACCGGCCTCGCTCAGATGAAGGACAAGCTCTCCGAGCTCAAGACCCGCCGCGACCAGCTGATCGCGCGCGAGAAGACCGCCAAGGCTCAGGCTCAGGTCACGGAGGCCCTCGGCTCGATCAACATCCTGGACCCCACGAGCGAGCTTGGCCGCTTCGAGGACCGCGTGCGTCAGCAGGAGGCCCTCGCCCAGGGCAAGATGGAGCTGGCTGCCTCCTCGCTGGATGCCCAGTTCGCGGAGCTCCAGACTGACTCCTCGCAGGTGGAGATCGAGGCTCGCCTGGCCGCCCTGAAGGGCAACAGCACGCAGGCGTGAGCGGACGCGGCCCAGCCGCACGCATATGCAGGCCGGGCGGCCCCTCGCGGGGCCGCCCGGTTCGTCATGTTGGCGGCAACGCGCCCGCCAGCGGACGCGCGGAGCGGGTTTACAGGAAGGCCATCGGGTCGAAGTCGTCGATGTCGATGATGTGGAGCCTGGGCAGGCGCACCTGGAAGGCGTGCACGTCGTATTCGAGGTCGATGATTTCCAGGCCTCGTTCCTCCAGCTCGTGGAGCTGGGAGGAGAGGAACTCCTTGAAGCACATGACCGCGACGCGGCGGCCCTGGTCGAGGAGGGTCTCGATCTGGGGGAGGAAGTCGGCGTCGTGGCTGGCCAGGATGACGTCGCCCGAGCCGAGCTGGGCGATCGCATCCATCGTGCGCTGGAGGCCGACGTCGACGACCTTCATGTCGGCCGGGCCCGACAGGGGGATGACCGAGTAGTCCATGGCGGTGAGCGCCTGCACGAAACCCATCGGCAGGAAGCCGGAGGAGCCGTTCAGGAAGAACAGGCCCTTGGCCTTGTGCCCCCAGCGGCCGTGCGCGCTCGAGGACGCGATCCCAGCGTGGGCGTTCCTCGGGATTCGGGCGGCGATCAAGGACAGAAAGGCCCAGCGTCGCATCAATATTCTCGCCATCTACAACGAGGTATGTCGTTTTGATTATTAGGGTTTTTCCATGGGAATAGAGTAACTGACGATTATCTGGACCTCATCAGCCTTGGGTCCTAGACATTCCTCCCCATCGCGACAAAGCCCGTTATGCTCCCGTCACTCCATCGATAAAGAAGGGGGATTCGATGGCTTGGCGAGCGAAGCGCTGCGCGTCCTGTCCACTGCCGAGGGCGGGCGGCCCATCAAGGACGAGAGTGGCAAGGCCGTGAATGTATGCCCACAGGGTCACTTCCGCGTGGGGATCGTCGGTTCCGTATGCGGTGTGCGCCAACGAACGTAGCTGGGAGCGCGCGGCCAGGCTGGCCTGCCTCAGCCCCGGGTGCGCGTCGGCGTCGTACATGTCTGATCGGAACATGATCCGAAAGACGCCGGGATTTGCCAGGGCGCACGACAGGGTAGGCATGTCCGGCGGCTCGCGTCACGTCCTGCGGCGGCGCCCCATCACTACGCTCCCTGGCCTCACGCAGTGCCTGTTTCGAGGGCAGTGGCCCTCCTCGACAAGCGCCACGAGGATCCCTTCGCGCCCCTGGAAGTGGTGGTAGGGAGCTTGGTGCGTACAGCCCGCACGACGAGCAACTTCGCGCATGGAGAGCGAAGAGGGCCCACCCTCATTGAGGAGATCGCGGCTGATCGCGAGGATTACCTCGCGCAGCCCCTCGGATGTCGTAGAGCGCGTCATGCACTCAGTGTAGCCGAGACAGCAGCCAGACTTGACAATGTCTAGTAGGCATGTTGTCATAAGTAGACACTGTCTAATTTTTGGGAGTTTCCATGTATGATGCGATCGTTATCGGCTCGGGCATCGGCGCACTCACGACGGCCGGCCTCCTTGCCGGAGTCGCGGGAGCGCGCGTGCTTGTCCTCGAAAAACACAGCACCCCAGGCGGCCTCACCCACTCATTCCGTCGGATGGGCGCTTCCTGGGATGTCGGTCTGCACTACGTCGGCGACATGCAGCAGGGATCCCGCCCACGCCACCTCTTCGACTACCTCACCGGCGGCGCGCTCACATGGAATCGAATGCCGTCGGGCTACGATCGCTTCATCCTGCCCGGCCACGGCCTGACCGTCACAATCCCATCCAGTTTCAAGGGTACCAGCACCTCCTTTTTCTCTGTTTCCACACGAGAAGAGAGCCATTCGACGCTACTGCCGAGATGTGAAGCGCGCCTATTCATGGATGTCGCTGCGCTACATGGCCGACATGGTCCCACCACTTGCATCCCCCGCCATTCACCTCGCACTCCGCCTGCGGACAGGATGCGCCCTGGAACGAACAGAGCACTACATGGAGCGCCGCTTCCGCGACCCGGCCCTGCGTGCCCTCCTCACCACGCATTGGGGCGACTACGGGGTGGAGCCTACGCGCAGCGCCTTCGTCGCCCACGCGATGATCGTGTGCCACTACATGGACGGCGCATGGTTCCCACGCGGCGGAAGCGGGCAGATCGCGCGCATGATCGAAGAACGGATCCGCGCAACCGGAGGTGAGATCCGCCTGTGCCAGGACGTCGACGACATCCTCATCGACAACGGGCGAGCAGTGGGCGTACGCGTCACTGATCGCAGGTCCGCGCCCGTCTCCTACGAGGAGCGTGCTCCCATCGTGATTTCCGGCGTCGGCGCACGCGAAACCTACACCCGGCTACTACCAACGACCGGTCCGGTCGGTGCGCTCACTGCACGTGTCCGCGAACACGTCGCCCGCCTCGGGCACGGAGGCTCCTGCAGTGACCGTCTACCTCACCCTCGACCACTACCCCACCGGCGTGGACGGGTCGAACGTCTGGGTGAATACATCCCAGGGACCCGACAACCTGGAGCAGATGACCGAGGACCTATGCCGGGGACGCCCTCAATCAGCCTTCATCTCGTTCCCCGGAATCAAATCCGGAGACCGCCACGCGACAGTGGAGATCGTGTCCTTCGCCCAGCCACAGGCCTTCGACCAATGGTCGGGGACGAGGCCGGGGATGCGCGGGAAGGACTACGAACGCCTGACGTCGGCGATGGCACGCGGACTCATTGACCTCGCGGACACGGCCATACCCGGCTTGACAGACGCCGTGCGCTCCGTCGAGGTCGCCACCCCGCTCACCATCGAACACTTCACGTCACACGAGGGCGGATGCTTCTACGGACTACCCCTCACGCCCGAGCGCTTCGCCGCCGACCTCGCCTCTCCCTCGACCCCCATCGACGGCCTCTACCTGACCGGACAGGACGCGGGAATGCCTGGCATCGTGGGCGCCGCCCTGGCCGGTATGTCCACGGCCTGCAAGGTGCTCGGGCCCGCGGGATATCCCCGCATCATGCGCGCACTGCGCGATCAGGTCCCCACCCAGGATCACGCGACTTCCTCCCACGACACGACGACTGAACGCACCGCCGGGGCGAGGCGCCATCGGGCGACAGTACAACGCGCTCGTTGGATGAGCCCCACCACCCGCGACATCACACTCGAGCTACCGGAATGCGCGACGTGGGAGGCAGGGACAGTACGCGCTCGTTCGGGTCGCTCCATTCGAATGGCGACCTTACTCGCTCGCATCAGCCCCTGGGCGCACCGTCAGGCTCCTCGTTGACGTGCGAACGAAGGGCCTGGGCGCCTCCTGGGCGAGCACCATCGCACCCGGCGACGACGTCGAGCTCGAGCTGCCCTACGGCCACTGGCTCGTCACGACAGACAAGGACACCACCGAGGCCGAGGCGCCACACCAGCGCATTTTCATCGCAACAGGGACGGGCATCGCCCCATTCCTCGCGGCATTCGAGCTCGACAGGCGCGACGACGACATACTCATCTTCGGATGCTCACGGACGGAAGACGTCCTGACAAGCCAAGTCGACACACCGCTGCCCCGGCTCATTCGATGCGTCAGCCGCGAGGCAGCGCCCGACGCGTTTCACGGGCGTATCACCGACTACCTGAACACCGAAGGCATCGATCCCCAGGCCACGTACTACGTGTGCGGCTCCGCCCACATAGTCCGCGACATTTCGCGCATCATCCAGGCCGGCGGCGCACGCGTCTCCTACGAGACGTTCTAACGCGCCACTCCCCACACGCGGCGAGGCCGGGACCGCTTCACGCAGCCCCGGCCTCGTCACTGTCTATGGAGTGACTATCACAACACGTCGTCGTCAACCCAGTCGAGCGTACGCGTGACGGCCTTCTTCCACAGGCGGTAGGTACGGTCACGCTCGGCCGGCTCCATGGAGGGCGTCCAGCGCTTGCCTTCCTGCCAGTTGGCCACAACATCCTCGGTGCCTGACCAGTAGCCCACTGCCATACCGGCGGCGTAGGCGGCACCCAGGGCGGTCGTCTCGATGACCTTCGGGCGAACGACATCAACGCCGCACAGGTCGGCCTGGAACTGCATGACCAGGTCGTCGTGCGTCATGCCGCCGTCAACCTTGAGCTCCTTGAGCGGCACGCCGGAGTCGGCGTTCATCGCGTCGAGAACCTCGGCGCTCTGGAACGCGGTCGACTCCTCGACGGCGCGCGCGATGTGGCCCTTGTTGACGTAGCGGGTCAGGCCCACGATCGCGCCGCGGGCGTCCGAACGCCAGTAGGGGGCGAACAGGCCGGAGAAGGCGGGGACGAAGTAGACGCCACCGTTGTCCTCGACCGTGCGGGCCAGCTCGCCGATGTCCGAGGACTTGACGATCATGCCCAGGTTGTCGCGCAGCCACTGGACCAGCGAACCGGCGACGGCGATCGAACCCTCGAGGGCGTAGACGGCCGGCTGGTCGCCGATCTTGTAGGCCACGGTGGTGAGCAGGCCGTTGTCGGAGAAGACGGGCTCGGTGCCGGTGTTCATGAGCATGAAGCAGCCGGTGCCGTAGGTGTTCTTCGCCATGCCCTTCTCGAAGCATGCCTGGCCGAAGGTGGCCGCCTGCTGATCGCCGAGAATACCGGCGATCGGGGGTGTCGATGAGCAGACCGTTCTTGCGGCCGTAGCCGTAAATCTCGGAGGAGGACTTGATCTCGGGGAGCATCGACATCGGGATACCGAAGATCTCGCAGACATCCTCGCGCCACTGCAGCGTGCGGATATCCATGAGCATGGTGCGCGAGGCGTTGGTGACGTCGGTGCAGTGCACGCCGCCGTTGATGCCGCCCGTCAGGTTCCACAGGACCCAGCAGTCGGTGTTGCCGAAGAGCAGGTCGCCTGCCTCGGCGCGCTCACGAGCGCCCTCGACGTTGTCGAGGATCCGCTGATCTTGGAGCCGGAGAGTAGGGGGGACAGACCGAGGCCACAGATCTGGCGGAAGCGGTCCGGGCCCTCGTCGCCCTCGAGTTCCTTGACGATGTCGGAGGTACGCATGTCCCTGCCAGACGATCGCGTTATAGACGGGCTCGCCGGTGTTCTTGTCCCACACGACGGTGGTCTCACGCTGGTTGGTGATGCCGACGGCGGCGAGGTTGATGGCGGTTGATTTCCGCCTTCTGCAGAGCCTCGGCGACGACGGTGCGGGTGGTGTCCCAGATTTCGATGGGGTTGTGCTCCACCCAGCCCGGGTTCGGGAAGATCTGGGTGAATTCCTTCTGTCCGACGGAGACGATCTCGCCGGAGTGGTTGAAGATGATCGCACGGGTCGAGGTAGTGCCCTGATCGATGGCGAGAACGAACTTTTCGGTGGTCATGAGTGTCCTTTCGGAGGCGTTGTCACGTCGTTGTGTATGCCGCGCTTGGCCACCTGCGCGGCTGTTGGGACTTCCCAGTCCCAGAAAATGTCACCCGGCGGTGGGGGTGTGACGCGGGCGAGGCCCGAGCGGCCTCGCCCGCGCACTCACCCTCAGTGGTGGAGAGCGAGGTAGTAGACAACGGTGCCGACGATGGGCGCCGACGATCGGGCCGACGACGGGAACCCAGGAGTAGCCCCAGTCGGAGCCACCCTTGCCCTTGATCGGCAGGATCGCGTGGGCGATACGCGGGCCGAGGTCACGGGCCGGGTTGATGGCGTAACCGGTGGGGCCACCCAGCGAGTTACCGATCACGACGATGATGAGCGCGACGCCGAGCGGACCGACCGCAGTCTCGGTGTGACCGGATACGAAGACCCACAGGACGAGCACGGCGGTGCCGATGGCCTCAGTGAGGCAGTTCCAACCGTAGGAACGGATCTCGGGGCCGGTGGAGAAGACGCCGAGCTTGAGGGCGGGGTCGCAGTCCTCGTCGAAGTGCTTCTTTGAAGGTCAGCCAGCACAGAACGGCACCGACGAAGGCACCGAGGAACTGGGCAATGATATAAACGGCAACGTTCGAGCCAGTGACAAGAGCAGTTCCATCCATAGTTGCCGGAACGCCATTGAGAGTCGTGTGGTCGGGATCAAAGAAGAGGTAGGCGATAACCTTTGCAATGGTGACTGCGGGGTTCAGGTGGCCGCCGGTGCGGAACGCGACGTAGACGCCGGCGAAGACCGCTAGGCCCCATCCCCAGTTGATGAGCAGCCAGCCGCCACCCTTGCCCTTGGACTTGGGCAGCAGGTTCGTGGCGACGACGCCGCCACCGAGGAGCAGCAGCACGGCCGTGCCGAGGAATTCGGACCAGAAAATCTGGCCCGTGGTCAGGACAACCGGATCAGCGGCTGCCGGGAGCAGTGTTGTGAGCATGTTTCCCTATCTTTCTCCGACGCGTCTTCGCGCCGGGTCACCGGTGTTCTATCACCGCTAACTGTGTACCGTCGAACAATATCCGCTCGGATATAGTTCGCGGGTCACATCACAGTATGGCACTTGATGCACGTTAGCCCAAACTGAGTGCACATCCGTGCAGGCCTACAGGTGTGACCCTGGTCATCTGCCACGCATCGTTCCAGATTGTCCGACACTCGCCCTGATCTCCAAAGTCACACATCTGCACGCTTGTGCATGGCACACTAGAAAACGTGACAATACGTGACGAACAGGCGCATGAGGCCGCCTCGATGTACTACCTCCAGGGGCAGACGATGGAGACAATCGCCCGCCACCTGCAGATATCGCGATCCTCGGTCTCGCGACTTCTCGCCCACGCGCGGGAGGTCGGCCTAGTGCGCATCTCCGTGTCCGCCTCCCCGGCCTCAAGGGCACCCTCGCGGGACAAATCGCCGACCTCTTCGGCGTCCAGGTCTCCGTCGTCCCCGTCCACGACGTCCACACCGAGGTCAACCGCCTACACAACGTTGCGCTCGTCGCGGCGGAACACCTTATCGATATGCTCTTCCCCGGCGTCACCCTCGGCATCGCCTGGGGAAATACCACCGCGGAGGTGACGCGCGCCATGCCCCACGTGTCTTTTGCGGGTTCCACCGTCGTCCAGCTCAACGGTGCGGCCACCGCCACCGAGTCGGGCATGCCCTACGCCGAGGCCATCATCGCCCGCGCCGCGAAGGCGATCGGCGGACGCATCGTCAACTTCCCCGTGCCCGCATTTTTCGACTACGCGGATACTAAAAGATGCGCTCTGGCGCGAACGCTCCGTTCAGTCGGTCCTCAACACGATCGACAGCGCGGACGTCGCCCTCTTCGGCGTCGGCTCCATGTCGGCACGCCTGCCCTCCCACGTCTACTCGGGCGGATTCCTTGACCCCAACGAGATCGCGGCGGCACAGAACGACGGGGTCGTCGGCGACGTGTGCACCGTCCTCATCCGCGAGGACGGCTCCACGAACATGCACCTCAACGACGCGCATCCGGCCCTAGCCCGGCCACTCTCAAGAAGATCCCGCGCCGCCTCTGCGTCGTGTCCGGCGCTTCGAAGGCGCTGCCGCTCCTCGGCGCGCTGCGTGCGGGGTCGCCACCGACCTCGTCCTCGACGACGGGGCCGCGCACGAGCTCCCTCGACCTCGTTCACACGCGCATGTCGCCCCGACGTTCCTACATCTGACCGAGGGGACGCCCACGCAGAAGAAGGGCCCCGGCCTCGTCCATGATGGGAACGAGGCCAGGGGCCCTTTAACCGGCTCAGATCAGCCCAGGCGCTTGACCAGCGGGAACGGGATCGTCTCGCGGATGCCCTGGCCGGTGAGGACCATGAGCAGACGGTCGATGCCCATGCCCATGCCGCCGCACGGCGGAAGCCCCTGCTCCATGGCGACGAGGAAGTCCTCGTCCGCGACCATGGCCTCGGGGTCGCCGTTGGCAGCCGCGAGGGCCTGCGCCTCGAAGCGCTCGCGCTGGACGACCGGGTCGGCCAGCTCGGGGTAGGCGGTACCCGTCTCGAAACCGCGCACGTACAGGTCCCACTTCTCAGTGAGGCCGGGGCGCGAGCGGTGGTAGCGGGTCAGCGGGGAGGTATCCTCCGGGAAGTCATAGACGAAGGTCGGCGCCCACAGCTTGAGGCGACGAGCTCCTCGAAGATGTCTTCGACGATCTTGCCGGAGACCGCGTAGTCGTCGACCTCCAGGCCGATGCGCTCCGCGTACTTGACGAGGGTCTCGCGCGGCGTCTCCACCGTAACCTCCTCGCCCAGGGCCTCGGAGGTGGAGCCGTACAGGTCGATGCGATCCCACTGCCCCGACAGGTCGTACTCGGTACCGTCGGCCAGACGCACGATCTCCTCACCCTCGGACAGGTAGAAGGCGTCGCGGGCAGCCTGCTGGATGAGGTCGCGCGTCAGGTCGGCCATGCCGTTGTAGTCCGAGTAGGCCTCATAGGCCTCCAGCGCCGTGAACTCGGGGCTGTGCGAGGTCCATGCCCTCGTTGCGGAAGTTGCGGTTCATCTCGAAGACGCGATCCACGCCGCCGACGACCGCGCGCTTGAGGTAGATCTCCGTGGCGATGCGCAGGGTACAGATCGGTATCGAGCGCATTCATGTGCGTGACGAATGGACGCGCGGCAGCACCACCGTGGATCATCTGCAGCATCGGCGTCTCGAGCTCGATGTAGTCGCGGCGGAAGAAGTTCTCGCGGATCGAGCGGTTGACGGCCGCGCGAATACGGATCATATCGCGCGCGGCGGGGCGCGTGATCAGGTCGAGCTCGCGGCGGCGGATGCGCTGATCCTCGGACAACGTGATATCTTCGCCATCCTCGGTGGTCCAGGTCTTGGGCAGGGGGCGGATCGCCTTGGAGGCGATGGCCCAGGAGGCGTCGGGGGCGGGCAGCGCGGTGGGCGCGGCGTCGTGGGCAGCCTGAGCCTCGGGGGTGACCTCGGCGGGGGTCGCGAAGATCGACAGCTCGCCGCGGCGCAGGGAGATCACGCGGCCGTGGACGAAGAGGTGATCGCCCAGGTCGACGTCGTTCTTGTAGGCGGCCAGGGACTCGGCACCGACGGAAGCGGCGGAGAGCATGACCTGGATCTTGTTGCCCTCACCGTCCATGAGGGTCGCGAAGCAGAGCTTGCCGCCGTTGCGCGCGAGGATCACGCGGCCCGCCAGGCCCACGTAGTCCTCGGTCTCTTCGCCGGCCTCGAGGTGGGCGTACTTCTCGCACCGCCTTGATGGTGGTCGTGATCGGCAGGAAAAACGCACGGGGTAGGCGGGAATGCCGGCCTCCATGAGGCGCGCGCGCTTGGCCGCGCGAACCTTGACCTGCTCGGGGTGTCGTCTGCGGGTGCTTGCGTGGGCGTAGAAGAGATCGGTCATGCGCCTATCGTACCGGGATTTGGCCCCGCGACGAGGCAGGGGCCCGGTTGGGCTCCTCACGAAGCGTCCGGGCCACTTCCTTCTCGTACTGCGATTGAGACTCCCCGGCGTGCGTTCATTAGGGCGGTGAGGCGGCCAGTGGGGAACGTGGTAACCCCGCCCTCGAGCGTCATCGTTGGACCATCTGCCGTCACGACAGCGAGCGAAGGCGCTCCCATACGCTCATCGTCAACCACCTCAAGGAATCGCATCAGACTCTTGGCTCCAGCAGGTATTGCGGGCTGTCCGAGCTTGACCTCAATCGCTCCCCATCGACCGTCAGGCAGCTCGACAATCACATCGACCTCGCGTCCCGCCTTATCTCGATAGTGCATAACCTGCCCCCAAGCTCCCTGCATGTAGCTGCGTATATGCTGGACGACCATAGATTCAAACCAGAATCCCGCCGTGTTCAAGTCGGCGAGCAGCTTACGCAGGATGCTCCCCAAGGCCGCAACAGCCAGTGCCGGATCAACAAAGTGAACCTTAGAGGCGGAGCGAATAGCAGTCTTCGAACGTATCTGTGGAGACCATGCATATTGTTCCTCGACAAGGAAAATACGTTCCAACGAACCGATGTACCCGCTAACGGTACGCGGCTGAATATCCCCACGCCTCGCATATCTGCGGCGATCGTTGTCAGCTTCAGCTCGGACGACAGGGTTGCGCGCCAGCGAGCGCAGCAAGGCTGTCACTGTTCGTGGGTTACGGCGAGGTTCATCATTCAGACGCGCAATGTCACTGACAGCAACATCCTCAAGGTACGCGCGCAGATTACGCTGGGCGTCCCTCTCTACCAAATCAAGGTCTGCGGGCCACCCTCCATGCACGAGGGCAGAGAGCATTGTGGGAACATCCATCGGCGAGGTGAGAGCAGGGGTTGGCAGATCACCGTCAAAAGGTCCCCGAGGCGAGACGGTTCCAACTCCTAGCCCACGCTCTTCGAGAGTCATAGGGCGCATCCGCAGACGCACGAATCTATGTGCACCAGGTGTCGCATCGCATCCTGAGCGGGAACCGATGACCCGGTGAAGATGAACTGCCCTTCATACCACGCCGATCAATCTCATGCCTGGCTGTATTCCACAGCTCGAGCGCCAGCTGCCACTCATCAACGAGGCGTGGTGTCTCGCCCTCGAGCAGCAAGCGCGGGTCCACCTGGAGCGCAGCTGCAGCACTAGGCGAGCCACCATCGAGGATCCTAACCGATGCGGCATGGTGACGACCCGTCTGTGTCTTGCCGGACGCGCGAACACCATCGATCAGCACACCACCCGAGGTTCGCAATGCAGATTCGACACTGCGATCAAGAATGCGCGACCGGTACACTTTCCCTCTTTCAAGTAAAAAGTAGCACAATAAGCTAATGTAGCGCATGTTTTTGGACGACAATTAGCGCATGTTTTGGACACGTTTCAGCGCGCGTTTCGGACGTATAATTGCACCTATTACGCCTGCCTCGGCTCTGATGCCACGCCTTCACGGCAGCTGGACCCCACTGGTGGCAACGCGGGCAGGGCACCCACACTGCCACCACTGCGGTTAACGCGCGCTGAAAGGGCCCTCAGATACGAAGTGCCCACTGTCACCAGTGGGCACTTCCCGCCCGCTAATGCAGAGTTGTTTAGACGCCGGGCTCTTCAGCCCCAGCTCGCGGGCACGCTCGGAGTCCTCGGGAACGCTTCCCGCGTGGTCGCCGGCGCTCACGATTCTGTTGGAGCCGTCAACGAACACGACGGAGGGCTTCACCTGTCGCACGAGGATTCGGGCACCTGGGCGTAGGCCATGATGATGACAAAGGTCACCGACGGTCACCCTTGTGGGCGGCTGCCCGTTGAGCTGAACCGTGCCACTGCCTCGCTCGCCCGCGATCGTGTGGGTCGAGAGGCGCTCGCCGTTGTTGACGTCGACGATGTCGACCTTCTGTCCGGGCACGATGTTCGCGGCATCCAGCAGATCCTCGTCCACCGTGATCGAGCCGACGTAGTGCAGGTCGGCTCCGGTGACGTCGCAGCGCGGTGGATCTTTCCGATCGCCATCTCGCGCGTCATTTTCCATCATGCGTTCTCCCCGCACGCTCGGCGAGGGCGGCCGACAGGACCTGAGGGCGTCGCGCGGCAGCACCTCCATGTTGTCGATGAGGCGGGTCGTGCCCGCCCTAGCGGCGATGAGGATGCGTCCCTCACGCGAGGCCGTCGGACAGGATCGTGGGCGCGCCATCGCCCTCGCCGACGAGGCACGGACTCGGTGCCAGCGAGGATCTCGAAGGTCCCCTGCGTCCACGAGCGCGATGTAGTCAGGTCAATGCCGCCCTCGGCCTCGATCACCGAGCGGCACTGCGCGACGATCTGCGCGGGCCTGGCCCAGCCTCAGCGGCCTCGGCGCCGCGACGAAGCGCGCGCGGAGGGGCACGGGCGCGGATGCGCTCGTCGTCGCTCAGGTACTGGTTGCGGCTGGACGGGGCGACGCCGTCCTCGGCGCGCACGATCGGCACAGGGGTGAACGCGCACGGGGATGTCCAGCTGTGAGAAAAACGGTGCGCAGGACGGCCAGCTGCTGGGCGTCCTTCTGGCCGTACAGGGGCCACGTCCGGGCGCACGGGTTGACGACCTTGGTGCACACGAGTGCGACGCCCGCAAGTGCGTGGGGCGCGTCTTGCCCTCAAGGACGCGCGCAATCGGACCAGGTCGATCATCACGGTCGCGGGCGTGGGGTACACGTCCTGGGGGCGGGAGCCCACACGAGGTCACGCACCACCGTCTCGAGCGCGTCCATGTCCGCGTCCAGGGTGCGCGGGTAGGCATCGGGAGTCCTCGCCGGGCGCGAACTGCGTCGGGTTGACGAAGATCGTGACGATCACGTGATCGGCCAGTTCGCGGGCTTCGCGCACGAGCTGCAGGTGCCCGGGGTGGAGGGCACCCATGGTCATCACGAGGGCCTTGGTGCCGGGCAGGCGCGACAGGGCATCGGCTAACTCGACGCGCGTGTGGGTCAGGACAGGACGGTGAGTCATGGTTCTATTCTTGCAAATGTTGATCCCCGGGCGCGAAAGAGTCGCTATCCTCACGCCCCGCGTTTTCGCGACGAGGCGGGGTGACGTGCGCGCTCATTCACATGTTTCCGGGATCGACAGGGTTTGCGATGGTTTGGGCACCCGGGTCGAGGAGGGCGGCCTCGACGCTGGTGGCGGCCCGTTCAGTCGAGAAGACGAGGCGTCACGCAGCAGACGGGTGAGGGCACGGGTCATGTCCGCGTATGTGTCGCGTTCGCCCGCAGGCCCTCCGGGCCCCGAGGCAGCGCGTGTGCGGCGATCGTTCCCGCGTCCCCGCGGGCAGCGGGCCCCGGAATGCCCGCGACCCCCTCGGTGAGGGCGCGGTCGAGCGCGGCCTCGAGGGCGGGCGCACGTACAGGGCAGGGGTTCTCGATCCCTGCCTGCGCGGAGATCCGCGTCGTCTGCACGGTGATGCCGGCGATGAAGTTGGCGCCGTGAGCGAGACCCGCGTGGTAGAGGGGTCGATCCTCCTCGGCGACGACGACGGGTTCGCCGCCCATTTTCGACGACGAGGGCCTGGGCGATCGGCGGGAAGGGGGCCGCAACCGTTACCGCGAAGGGCGTGCCCACGAGGCGCGCGCCACGTCGACTGCTGGTGCCGGTGAACGTCATCGCCGGGTGGATGGCGAGCAGGGATCGCCCCCGCGCCCGCAGCGACACCGAGCAGCCCAACGCCGGAGGCACCGACAGGTGAATGACGATGTGCCCGCTCTGCCAGGCGCCCAGGTCAGCCAGGCCGCTCACGAGGGGCCAATCTGGTCGTCGGGCACGGCAACGATGACCACCTCGGGCGTCGCGACCTCCTCAGGGCGTGGCAATCGGCACGCCGGGGAGCATCGCGTCGGCGCGCTCTCGGGAGGCGTCCGACGACGCGGAGACGGCAACGATCTGGTGGCCGACCGCGCGCAGCGCAGAGCCGATGACAGGCCCGACGTAGCCCATGCCGATGATGCCGATTCCGAGGCGTCCGGTGGTATTCATGGCTCCATTGTCGCCGATCACCGCTCTACTTGTCGCCCTCCGCAGGCTGCGAGGTCGCCTCGACGATCTCGGTGACGCGTGAGAGCCAGCGCTCGGGAGCCTCGGCCTCGCGGCGGACCTTCGATGCCTGCGACAGCTGCGCCCACAGCTCCAGCGAGCGGCCCTCCTCGACGTGCTCGGCCATGGATGCCACCGGTCCGAGGACCAGCGCAGCGCGCACGGAGGCGACACGGCGCAGCGCTGGACGGGTCCCTGATGCGGGGATACAGACTGGATGCGCGTCAGCGGGATGATCGAAGCGCAGGTTGAAGAAGCCGTCGCGGATCGCGAACACGGCGTCGGTGAGGCCGAAGGCGCGACGCTTGCACACCAGAGGATCCAGGATCCTCGCGCTGTGCGGGATCGGTGTCATCCAGCGGTCCTCGCCCGTGCCGACGCGGAGGGACTCAAGGAAGCCGTCGGGATCCTGCACCCCAGGTCCGGGATCGCCATCGCGATCGCCTGGATGACCTCCGTGCGGCTGCCGACGGGAAGCAGCACGTCGGAGGCCACATCCACCTGCATGCGCTTGTTCTTCTCGTCCGACGTGTGCGCCGCGTTGCCCGGCCTGCGTGATCTCCACGCGATACCAGCCAAAACAGTCGCCAGATCGGCGGCTGGCTCACCTCGATGGCGTGGATACGTCCCGGAGGGAGTCGTCACGTGACGGCGAGCAGTCAGGCCACGGTCGATGCGCACGCCGTCGGCGCCGATCGCCGCGCTAAAGCCGAACTCTCGATCGAAACGCGCCCAGACGCCCGCCAGGAGGCTGAACGCGCCCGCCAGGATGCCCAGGAAACTCGCAGATCGACGTCACCCCGACTGACCCCCACGAGGAAGCCATTGAGGCCCGAGGAGGAAGACGCCGAAGAACAGGGCAATCGCATTATCGATGGTCGCCAGCATGGACACCAGGAGCTTGACGAAGCCGACCTTGAAAACGAGGGCGCTCCGGGGCCTCCAGCGGGGTCTTTGCCGTCGCCACGCGGCCGAGGGCCGGGGTAAGACCAGCGGGATCCACGACCTCGTCGATCGCACCCAGAAGCGAGCGCAAGGAGGGCGCGCAGCTCCTCGAGGCGCTGCGCGGGCAGCAGGCCAACGATGCTCGAATCTCCGCCGCCCGCGACCTCGATGTCCAGATAACCCAGGCGCAGAGGCGACGCGAGCAGTAGGGACACGTTGATCGTCTGGATGCGCGTCAGCCTCGCGTGACGCTGCGTGCGCTTGAGGATGCCGGCGCGATACCAGATCGCCGTGTTGCTCACCGCGTAGCGAGTCTTCGTCCACGACAGGTAGCAGTACACACCCGCGATGGCGAGGACGATGCCCGCAATAATCAGCAGACCGAGGAAGACGCCGGTGGTTTGCGAGCCACGCGGGCGTCTCACCGCTCAGCATGCGCCCGATCGCAGATGCATTCCTCAGGGACACCACGCCGACGACACCCGGCGCTTCCCACCACGCGCGGAAGGTAGGTGAGCGGGTGAAGCGGCTTCCAGTCCTCGGGGGCGATACCGTCGGAGGAGAGGTCCGCGCTCATGAGGCCCATCAGCTCCGCCGAGCCGCGCTCCGCCAGGACGTCGCGCAGGCGGGCCGCGTCCGCGACGGGCACACCGCCAAGCGTCGCGTCGGTCTTCGCGCTCGCGGTCGAGAGCTTGATCGTGGAGATGCCGAGCAGGCGCAGCACGGGACCCTGGTAGATGTCGACGTACTGAATACGGCCGTAGGGCACGGTCAGCGAGACGATTGAAGACGCCTCGGCGGATGACAAAGTCCGTGTCGGCCAGGGGCGTAACGCAGGGCGCGTACCTGGGCGGGCACGAGCCACAGGCACAACAGCGCGATGGCGGCGGGCACGAGCATGAGCCACCACAGCGCCGGGATGTCGACGAAGAGGACGAGGGCCGGAGATCGCGCCGCACAGGCGCCGTGGGCTGCGAGGGCGTTACCGAGGCGCAGGGGTCGCAAGCTTAGGGGACACGTGCTGGAATTCGACGCCGTCAGGAGACATGACGTCCGCTGAGTTCTGGGATGACATGCTTCAATTCTTGCACATCTTTTCCACGCCTTTTTCTTGTCCTCTACTCCCACATGGCCACCCGCGGTGACGAAGCAAACAGAAGCAGCGCCATCACTCCCACCTACCTCACAGGGAAACATTCAGACACATGGGCGACACTAGTTCCGCGAGCACCCCGGGAACCGAAGCAAAACTGCTCGTCGTCGACGGCGAGCCCAACATCCGCGACCTCCTCGCCTCCTCCCTGCGCTTCGCGAGGCTTCGACGTCGTCACCGCCGAGGACGGCGGCGGCGCATTCACGAAGCGGGCCTCGCGCCCCGACCTCATCGTCCTCGACGTCAGTGCTCCCCGACATGGACGGCTTCACCGTCACGCGCCGCCTGCGCGACGCCGGCATCACCACCCCGGTCCCTCTTCCTCACCGCACGCGACGACATGCGCGACAAGATCCAGGGCTGACCGTCGGCGGCGACGACTACGTCACCAAGCCCTTCGGTCTCGAAAGGGTCGTCGCCCGCATCCCGCGCCATCCTGCGCCGCACCATGGGCTCGCGAAGACGACGCACTCCACTGCGCGTCGGAGACCTCGTCATCGACGAGGACGCCCACGAAGTCGCGCGCCGGCGTGCCCATCGACCTATCACCCACGCGAATTCAAGCTCCTGCGATACCTCGTCATCAACGCCGGACGCGTCGTCTCAAGATGCAGATCCTCGACCACGTCTGGGAATACGACTGGGACGGCGAAGTCGCCATCGTCGAGTCCTACCATCTCCTACCTGCGACGCAAGCTCGCCGTCGAAGGAGCCTCCGGCGAACAGATCCACACCAAGCGCGGAGTCGGCTACATCCTTCGCGCTGAGGACTGACGTGCGCCCCGGCCTCGCTCAACGCATCGAAGCATGGTGGGACTCAAACCCCTCTCCTCCCAGCTCGTCACGCTCATCACCTCCCTGCTCGCCGTCGGACTCTCACTGTCCGGAACAGTCCCAATCGGCCTACTGCAGCGCCACCTCACCTCCCAAATCGACGACCAGCTCATCGCAACCGCCCACACACTGCAGATCTCCGCCTCCACAGCCACCTTCTCCGCCGACGGCCAAGGCGGCATCCCCACCCTCTACCATTCATCCATCCGCAACACTCGACGGGACCGACCGCTACTTCTACTCCGAGGACACCCTCAAAGTGTCGGGCAAGCCCAATCTTCCGACCTCGTCGAGCACCTCCTCGGCCCCCATCTCCTCGTTCCAAACGCTCCCAATCACCGTCTCCTCATCGAAAGTGGGCCTCGGATGGCGCGCCCTCGTCGTCCCCGATGTACGAGCAGGACTCCGGACTGTTCTCCGGATACTGACGATCGCCCTGCCCCCTGTCGGACATGCAGCACACCCTGCGCACCACTGCCTCGTACTTCGCGGTCGCCGGCTCAATCATCGTCCTCATCGGGGGCTGGACCGCGCGTCCTCGCTGCGCCACGCGCTCCCTCCCCCTGCGTTCCATCAGATCCACCGCCGGAAAGATCGCCGCCGGCGACCTGCCAAGACGCGTCACCCCGCACCCGCCAACGACCGAGGTGCGGTTCCTCTCCTCTCCTCAACGCCATGCTCACCCAGGTCGAGCAATCCTTCGAAGCCCGCCAGGCCTCGGAACAAAAAATCAAGCGATTCGTCTCCGACGCCTCCCACGAGCTGCGCACCCCTCTCGCGGCGATCTCCGGCTACTGCGAGCTCTACGCCATGGGCGGCGTGCCCGCCGAGCGCATCGAAGAAGTCATGGGGGACGCTTCCGAATCCTCACGCATGGCCACGCCTCGATCGGACCTCCTCACCTCGCCCGCCTCGACGAAGGACGACCCTCGAGATAACCGAGATCGACCTCGTCAAGCTCGCAGACAACGCCGTCTTCGACCTCCAAGCCCTCGACCCCACGCGCACGGTCGGACTCACCGGCATCAACAGCCGCACTCCCCGATGACGCTCATCGTCCCCGCGGACCGCGACCGCATCTCGCAGGTGTTCACCAACCTCATCGGCAACATCGTGCGCTACACCCCCGAAGGCTCCCCCGTCGAAATCGCGCTCGGACGCAGCGGGGACACCGCCATCGTCGAACTGCGCGACCATGGGCCCGGCATCGACGAAACTGACCGCGGACGCGTCTTCGAACGCTTCTACCGCGCGGACACATCGCGCAACCGCAAGTCGGCGGATCCGGCCTCGGCCTCGCGATCGTCTCCGGCATCCTCACAGCTCTGCAAGGGCAACGCCTCGCTCACCAAGACAAAAGGCGGCGGCCTCACCGTCCCGCATCGAACTCCCGCAGCGTGAAAGACGTAACGCACCGATCAGCACACACGGCTTTTTCGCTCAGTTTTCGCCATTTCTCGCCTGACAGTTTCACGAAATCCATCGGGATTTTCCTGATTGTTTACCAACGAACGTGACCTTCGCTCAAAAGCGCACTAGCATTGCTCGGGTATTCCTCAGCAAGGAGAGTGGCCTGGGTGTTCAAGCACCTCGGTGGCTGCTGACGTCCTTCGTCGACGCCATGCAGCAACATCAGCGCAACCGCGACCGACACAGACCTCGAACATGCAGGGCACGGACCTCGCACTAGCGGTGGAGCGCGCCCAACCGGCAGTTGCACAACCTGCGTCGTCTCATGAACACGCTGACCCACATTGATGAAATCTCGTCGTCCGCGCACGATCCCGACATCCTGCGCGTCGCCGCGTGGTACCACGGTGCCTTCCTCAACAAGGCGCTCGAGATCCAGCTCGGTGGATTCCAGGCGAACTTCGCCTCCGCGATGCATCGATCACGCGCACAACCGCCTCACCAAGCTTGGCGTGCCCGAGGAGGTCGTCGCCCGCGTCGACAGGCTGATCGCGTTCCTCACGCGCCACCGCGCGCCTCGCACCGACTTCGACGCGCAGGTGCTCGTCGACGCGGACCTGACGTGCCTGGCTTGCAGCCCGCAGGACTACAAGAAGCTTCGCACGTCGCTGCGCGCCGAACTCAGCGAGCTCGACGACCTGCAGTTCACCAAGGCCCGGATGGCGCTCATCAGAAGCTCCTGAGCTACGGACGATCTACCAGTCCCCCTCGGCTCCGCGTGGGAGGACACCGCCCGCGCAAACCTTGAGGTGGAGCTCACCCGCCTCGAGCGCGGAGAAGGCACGGCTGTACCAGGCAGCCCAGGCCGAGGACACGGACGACACCGAGGACACGGACGACAACGACGAGGTCGTGGAGGACTCCACGACGACGACCGGCACGCTGATCATCAAGCGCCGCTCGATCGAAAAACGCATCCCGTCGCCTCACCGGACAACGAGGGCCACGTCCACCGGCATCCTGCCTCGCAAGATCGAGGAACACAGCGGCTCCGACGAGGACCAGGAGGCGACCTCCCCCCTCGAGTCCGCCGTCGAATCCCTGGACCTGCCCACATCCGACTGACGAGGCCATAGCTGCTTTGTGTGCTCGTGGGCGGTGGCCCGCCCGCAGGCACCGCAGAGCTTTAGCTGAGCTCTATCCACAGGCACTTCTCGGTGCGGCCAGTTATCCACAGGCGCCAATTCTGCCTCGATCACGCGTCGTGTCGCGCGTAACGTCGATGTCGACGGACCCGCGGGGTCCCACAAAGGTGACATCATGACCGCATACGCAGTCGACGCCGAACAAATTGCTGCCGCATCCGCGCAGGCCTGCACAACCGCATCCACCATCCGCACCGAGGTGGACGATGATGGCCCAGCTGCTCGCCCTTCAGGACACGTGGACCGGCGGGGCGCAGGTGAACTTCGGGCGACTATCGCGGTGGCAGGGCATCCAGGCCCAGACGACGACGCCCCTGGACGCGATCTCTCGCAGATGCAGGTCGCGCTTCCACCTACGCCGACGCAGAGACTCATTCCGCGTCCCTGTTCGCGGGGTCTGACAACCACGCCAGACACCCTGTTTCCGCGAGGAGAGCACCGGCCTCGTATAGAGGCCTGCGCGGACGAGACAGAAAACGCCTGGGGGCGGGACCTCACGAGTCCCGCCCCCAGGCGGATCAACTTAACGCCGAGCGGATCGGTACATGCCGCCCATGCCAGCGCCAGCGTCGTCGCCACCGGCGGCCGGAGCCTCGGGCTTGTCGGCGACAACGGCCTCGGTCGTCAGGAACATGCCTGCGATCGACGCAGCGTTCTGCAGCGCGGAACGGGTGACCTTGACCGGGTCGGAGATGCCGGCGGCCATGAGTCGGTGTACTCGCCGGTCGCGGCGTTCAGGCCGTGGCCGGGCTCCATGTGCGCAACACGGTCGGCAACCACGCCGCCCTCGACGCCCGCGTTCTCAGCGATCTTGCTTGAGCGGGGCGGAGATGACGAGGCGCACGATGTTGACGCCGGTCGCCCTCGTCGCCGGTGAGGGCGTCGAGCTTGGGCAGCGCCACGTGTGGCGGCCTGGATCAGGGCGACGCCGCCGCCGGCGACCAGGCCCTCTTCGGAAGCCGCGCGAGCGTTACGAACGGCGTCCTCGATGCGGTGCTTGCGCTCCTTGAGCTCGACCTCGGTGGCCGCGCCGGACTTGATGACGGCAACGCCGCCAGCCAGCTTGGCGAGGCGCTCCTGCAGCTTCTCGCGGTCGTAGTCGGAGTCGGTGTTCTCGATCTCCTGGCGGATCTGGCGCACGCGGGCATCCAGCATGTCCTTGTCGCCAGCGCCCTCAACGATGGTGGTCTCATCACCTGGAGACGACGATCTTGCGGGCGCGGCCCAGCAACTCGAGTCAGCGTTCTCAAGGGAGGCCGACGGTCCGGAGATGACCTGGCACCGTCAGATGGCCATGTCGCAGTATCGCCGCGGCGCTCGCCGAAGCCGGGGGCCTTGACGGCCACGGACTTGAAGGTGCCGCGGATCTTGTTCACGACCAGCGTGGCGAGGGCTTCGCCCTCGACGTCCTCGGCGATGATCGCGAGGGGCTTGCCGGTCTGCATGACCTTCTCCAGGACGGGAACGATGTCCTTGACGTTGGAGATCTTGGAGTCCATGAGGAGGACGTAGGCGTCCTCGAGGACGGCTTCCTGGCGCTCCTGGTCGGTCACGAAGTAGGCCGACAGGTAGCCCTTGTCGAAGCGCACTACCCTCAGTGGTCCCAGAGTGGTGTCGAAGGTTGGTCTCCTCGACGGTGACGACGCCCTCAGCGCCGACCTTCTCGAAGGCCTCTGGCAATGAGCTTGCCGATGGCGGGGTCGTTGGCGGAGATGGAGGCCGTGGCGGCGATCTGCTCAGTGGTCTCGACGGGTCGTCGGCGTGCAGCTGCTCGACGATGGCCTCGACGGCCTGGTCGATGCCACGCTTGAGGGCGATCGGGTTGGAGCCTGCGGCGACGTTACCTGAGCCCTCGTGGACCAGCGCCTGGGCCAGAACGGTCGCGGTGGCAGCGGTGCCGTCACCCGCGACGTCGTCGGTCTTCTTGGCAACTTCCTTCACCAGCTCGGCGCCGATGCGCTCGAACGGATCGTCGAGGTCGATTTGCTTAGCGACGGAACGCCGTCACTGGTGATCGTGGGGCGCGCGCTTTGTCGAGCGCGACGTTGCGGCCTCTGGGGCCAAGCGTCACCTATGACGGTGTCAGCCAGCGGGTTGAGGCCGTTCTCCATACACGACGGGCATCCTCATCAAAACTGATGATCTTGCTCATTGAAATGTGTCCTTCCGCGATGCGGATCGGGTTCGATGCCCCGACGGACGGCCACGTTTTGAGGTGGCCTCATCGAACCGGTGGTCTTATCACTCTCCATGTCGGAGTGCTAACTATGATTTTGGCACCTCACCATCGCAGAGTGCAAGGCGAGGTCACGGGCCTGAGTCCGCTGCGCTCAGGGCGTACAACCTACGCCGAGGCCGGGGCGAGCCCTGCTGAGCGCGCCTGCACATCAGACGCCGAGGTGTGAATGGTGCCGGCGGCCCCGGAGGGGCGGCTGCGGTGCCCGTGGTGGCGGCGGGCCTGGCCGGGCTCGCGACATCCACGTCAACCAGGCGCCACTGGTGTGGAGGGCACGGAGGGACCGAGGGCACCGGGCGGGCTTCGACGCACGGCGCCGAACGACGTGAGGTCGCCTAGCCACGCAGGCGGCCGGGCCCTCCGGGAGCCCGCAACACCCATGGGGCCACAAGCAGCCCGACCCAAGGTCAGCCAACGGGCATATGAAACCGGTGCCGCCTCTGCAGGCGGCGATCATCGAAATTTGAAACCGCCATCACCACTGCTCGCCGAAGAGGCCATGAGAGTGCCATTGTCCACTGGCGGGGGTGTCACCGGTTTCAATCAATACAACGGATAGGTGCGCAACGGTGCCACCAGTTCCTACTCAACAAACGTTGGCCTGGTTATTCTGGCCAAGTTGTACCCGCCACGCTCCATCTCGGTCCGCACGCGCGCAAAATTCGCCCAGCACAACCCCTCCAACGACTCTTTCCGCGAAATAACTCGCCCAGCACGGCCCAATAGCGGCATCTCCGCGAAAAACTCGCCCAACGCGCCTGAAAACAGCGTTTTCGGCCGCTTTTGGGCATGCAGGGGCGAACTTTTCGCGCTCACTCCCATCAAGCCGCGCAGGGCGAACTTTCGCGCACAGGACGCGCGCAACGTGGCAACGATGCAACCACCGGCACCACCTGCAGCAGCTGGTGCAGGGCCAGGACTAAACGCGGCATCACCACTCGCGCCCTCAACAGCAACCATTGAAACCGACAACACCGATGCGGCGAAAACGCACGAAATACACCCATTTCTCACCCGCAAAAGGCGGCGGCGGTTTTCAACTGAAGCTCGACCTGCGCGAGCAAAGGCGACAGCAGTTTCAGACAACACACACCTGGCTCGCGGGCTCCAGCTGCGCCACCAGCGGCACCCATGCGCCCGCCTCTCAGAAAACTCGCATGCAATTCGATTGGGTGAAGTTTCAATAAAGTCTGAAAACGTTGCAATTCCAACGTTGTAAATTCATGGTTTGAAAGAGCGTCGGGAGTCGCATGCGAAACTGAGGAGCCCAGCAGCGATGTGCGCGAGGCCGAGGCAGGGCCTGTGCCAAAGCGCTGGCTGCGGTGCCCACGCAATGTCGCGCCCGCCCAACAACGAGCCGACGCACCCAGCCACACGCCAGCACACGCAGCCCCCACAGGTGTGAAGGGGCTCGGAGGGAGCCTGGCCAGCGTGCCCACGCTGAGCTGGCGGGGCCTGGCAGGGCTTCGAGGCGACGCGCCGGCGAGCGATCGCGGCGCGGGCGGGCAGAGCCGCGCGGCGGTCGGAGATCTGTCGGGCAACAAACAACAAGCAGAAAGACCGCCGCCCACGCACACACCAAGCGGCAGCCCGGCCCCGCCGGACGCAGCACGCGACGCCCCGCAACACCCGCAGCCGCAACACTCACACAGCAGCCTGGCAGCCCAAACACGCCGCGTAGGCATATTGAAAGCCGCCCGGCCCCACAGGCAACGAGCTGCAACTGGCCAGTATCGAGTGACTCATCGCGGGATCACGACGATGTCCGGGGTCTCCGAGGCCGCTCTCCTGGCGAACGTGGAAACGTGCCGCTGAAGCTTGGCGGCAACGTCCTTCGCGGTCTTCCCTGCGTGTCCTCGTAGAAGACGTGTGGAGGTGCTGCGTGGCCCAGCCGTCAGCGTTCGCGGCGGGCGCTGCCACGTAGCCGGCCTCTGGTTGGAGTGTGATCTGGGCCTGCTGGGCTGGCGTACCCTGCGTGCGTTCCGTTGAGGACCTGGATGACAGCTCCATGGTCGGGCTCGGATGCGAAGCCGACGGGGAGGAAGAGCTGGCGAAGGCGTGGGTTCAGCGGACGCGGTGGGTTTCATTACGGCTGTGGGCAGCCGCAGAGGGAGCGGCAGCGCTCGCGGGTCGCGTGGCGGGGCTGGGCGCGTTGCTGACAGGTTTTGCTGGCGCGACATAGGGCGGTCGCCGCCGCCCATCCGAGGCGGGAACGATCACGAGGATGGGCTGTGAAAGGCCAGACGTTCTGCTCCACTTGGACTGGCTTTGGGGCAGTGCATGCCGACGGGCATATCTTCGTCCGGCGCGGCCAACTCATCTGGGGTGCTGAGTAGAACCTGCTACGCGTCTGCAGACTATCGGAAAAGAAGGAGTGCGCGGGTGGCGCACGTGCGAATGTGGTTAAGGCGTGGTCTGTGCGGTGCATTAGGCTGGTGCTATGAGTGAACACAATCCGCAGCCTGCTGGGCTGAGTTGATCGATCCGGGCTGGGCTCGCGCTGGCGCTGTGCGGAGTGGAGCGCAATCCACGAGCTGGGCGCATATGGCTGCTGAGGTCGAGGAGGCCGCGGCTAGCTGCCTGCGGGCACGGATGTTCTCCGTGCTTTCACGTACCCGTCTCGACAAGGTGTGTGAAGGCATTCTCATCGTCGGGCAGGATCCGGTATCCGACGCCGGGGCACGCGATGCTGCAGCGTGTCAGTGCACCCGGGCGCGGCGCTGCCCACTCGCTCGTCACCATTCGGCGAGTTGAGCGAGGACGCGGTGTTCTGCTCCGGCGATCGCGACCTGACGCCGTGGAGCGAGCACGAGCGTGTGCCTGCTGAATCGCGTGTTGACAGTGCGCCCGGGTGCTCCCGCATCGCATCGAGGTGAGGCTGGGAGTGAGGTGACCCAGTGTGCGATCGACGCTGGGTGTCGGAAGCGCCCGCTGATGGCCTCGCGTGCGTGCCCCTCGTAGCGATTCTGTGGAAGGACGCGCAGCCGCTCGCGCCGCGTCTGGGCGATACGCCGATTATTGCGCGTCCGCCCACCCGTCGCCAGCTCTCTGCGTATCGAGGATGGATCGAAGCCGTTCTCGCGCGCGAATCAGCTGCTGGAGGCGCAGGGCGCGTCGGGCGTGGATTGGTCGCCCGGCGCTTCTCTCATTAACGAGGCGGGGCACCTTTCCGGACCGTGACGTTGCGGGCGGCTGCAGGTGTCGCGATGTGACTCCGTGGGGCCGGCTTATCGGACTCAGAACCGATGACCCGCTGCCGGCAAGACAGCTGCTCTACCAGCTGAGCTAGCCGGCGGCGGACACGAGTGTGCCACAGGTAGCTCGTGCGCGCCGAGGCGGGCGGACCGCCGTCGTCAAGCGCGCACCGACGTGAGGTTCGCCATTGCGCTGCCAGGTAGGGACCCGGCGTGCGCCTCCAGGACCTCCGCTGTGCGCCGCGGATGTGAAGCTCACGGCAGGCAAGCGAGGGTGGACCGTTACCACGCGGTCCCACCCTCGCGATTGAAGGCCCAGTTGGAGCTGTCCGGTCGTCCCGGAGCTCTGGGCTTCGCCGGTGCCAGCTCTGGAGGGCTCCACCGGTGGCCTCGGGGCCGGGGTTTTCAGGCGATGCCCCGGTTCGCGCCAGAATCGGTGATGCCGATTCTGTTTTCGTGCGCCGCGCGCGCTCAGCCAGCCGGGCGCCGAAGCAGGACTCACGGTGGAGTGGTCGCTGACGAGCCTCGAGTGCCGAGGCTGTCGCCACGACCGCTGTAGCCGGCGCGTTTTGCCAGGCGGTGGTGGTCGATGCGTGAGGTAGTCCTCGACGGCGCGTTGACGGGAAAGGTGTCGATGACGTCGGAGGGGACGCCGACCTGGCGGCGATCGCTTGACCTGCTTCCAGGAGGCGTCGAGGTTCTGGACTGACGAGTGCCGTCCCGGAGGCCTGGAACCGGGAGCGGGTAGGCGAGCGGGGCGTGGTGGGAAGTCCACCCACTTATCAGGCGCCTTCGCGAACGACGAGCGATGACGCTGGCCGCGGGCTCGTCCTAGTCCATATCGACGGTGATGACCGGCTGGCGCTCACGTTGTAGTGACCTTCGGCGGCCCAGGTGGTGGGGTCCTTGCCCAGGTATGCGTCGAGGTCGCGGCGCACGCGTGGCAGGAGTAGTCAATGCTCGGTGAGGTGGGCGGTTCGGGTCGCCTCGGCGACGACGCCGTTTGCGTTGACGATGATCGGGCGTCCGTCGGCGTACGCGCGAGGACGTCGGAGCGTTGACTGTTGCGGGCGGCGTTGATCTGCGCCTGCTGCTTCCGAATCACGCCGCCGACGCTGCGACGACCGCGAGGACGATGACCGCGACGGCGGAAATGACGATGATGCGGTGCGGCGGTCGGCGCGCTCCTGCGCCTGGCGCATCTGGGCGGCTTTCGCGCGCACAGGATCGACGGCGGCTTCTTCTTCTGAGCCATGACGACTCACCTTCCAAAAGTTAGTTGAATATTGTAAGATTGTCGGGCGCAGATGACCGCGCTCAGTGCGACAGCCGCCCTGTGATAAACCACGCACCACGCGAGGAACGCCACACAGCCTACCGCGAGGCCTCGCCCCCAGGCGGGACGCACGATCGAGGCAGCGGTGTGGACACCGACCCTGAGATCGGCGGTAAAACGGCATGAGCCAGGCGGTCAGCATCATGACCGCGGCGAGCGCTCCACACGACGATCGTGTGGCCTCGCGGGTCGCCTGTGGCAGCCAGTAGTCCATGCGATCGACGCCGGTGGCTGCGACGACATCGGCGGGCCACGATCGCCACAGGACGCGCTCGCGCGCGAGTAGGGACACGGGCTGCCCAGATCCCGTACGGAACGAGGCCTCCGACAACGAGGCCAAGCGCGGTCGATAGGATCGAGCGCACAGCAGGATGGGCGACATGGCGATGACGGCGGCTGTGTCGCTGGCCTTCGCGCCTCGCAGGTGATCCGACGGCGCTCGAGGCCACTCGCGACATCGCGCCGATCAGTGCCGAAAGCGGTGAGCGCGATCCCCACGATCATGGAGCCGGTGAAGACGAAGAGGAAGGGCAGGGAGGCGGAGGGCCCAGCAGATGCAGCTGACACCTGAGACCCATGTCCCTTTCGCGGTGGACGAGGACCCGTCACGCCGCTGCGCGCCCCCATCGCCGGATTGGGGTTCCACTGACCTGGTGCCATCTGCTGCGGGGCGACGCCCGCCTGCCGGATCGCCAGTGCCCGTGGCCGGGGCAAAACCAGGATTATGCGCCTGCAGTCCGGTGCTGAGGGCTGAGCGTAGCCATGACCTCGGTGGGATCCGAGTCGTCAACGCGCCGCCAGACGCTCGGTGGCGTCATCCGTGCCAAGCGACCTCCTCGCAGATTACCGGACCAGCTTCGCCATACCGAGGCTACCGGACGCGGTGTCCGACGTCGAGGTCGGTGGTCGTTGCCACTGTGAATTCCGGGGCGTCTCTCGGCGCGGATGCTGCAGGATAGGGCATGCGCGCGCACCGGAGGCATCGGACGCTGACCCGCGTCCTCCCCACTCGAGGAGCGCATCGCCTGGGGTCCGAGTTTCACCATCTGCGTACGCATGCGTGTCGCGGAGCTGCGTCAGTTCACAGTCACATAGTCGAGCTCGCCGGGCGCCCGCCCGGACGGCGCCTTCCGCGAGTCGGCGACAATCAGTGGAGGGTGACGGACGATCGTCAGGGATCGCGAGGCCGCCCGCGAGCGCGTCTGCAAACCGTGGGGTGCAGTCCGGCCAGGTCGGGGTCTTCCAGGACGCGCAACATCGTGGCGGACACCGTCGCGCAGCAAACGGCGGCGCCCGGTGGCCGCAGGACAGCAGGGTGGCACCGCCCGCCAGTCCGGCTCCTTCGTGGCACCGTGGCCTCTCGCGGGAGCTCGGGCGGGTGTACCCAGCTGTGCCCGACACGAGGCCTGTGCTGGTCAGGTGCTGATCAGAGGTCGCCATCGCGATACCGAGTCCGGTGAACCGGGCCGCGCGGCTGAAAACAGATGATATTGGAAGGCTGTGTCGCGGTGGATGATGTTGGCGTGATAAGACGGCCGCGATCGTGAACGCCAGGTGGTAGGACAGGGCGGCGACGCCCTCTGAAGGAACCGGCCCAGAGACGAGGATTTCCGCGAGCGTGGGGCCCTCCACGTACTCGAGACAACGAAAACTGGGAGGCCTCGGTTTCCGCATCGTAATGTGCGCGAGCAAGGCGGGCGCACGGGTTCACGGTGCGTCTCGCGCCAGGCGGGCGCTGGCGCGACTCCTCCGAGGCGGCCATCGCGGGTGTAACTTCCCAGGGCGACACGCGGCCCGCCCCATCTTCGGCGAGCCGAACCGTTCCGCGCCGCCCGTACCGAACCGACGGATCAGCCTGCGCGCCAGTTCCTCGCCTTCTTCCACGCCCTCGGCCTACCTGGCCCCTCCCCATCTGCGGCCACCCGCGCGGGGGCAGCCCAGCCTCGTCCCCGGTCGACGAACTGACACCGCTGCCAATCCACATATGGCCCGAACTGTACACCCTCGAGCGGCGCTTCACTCTTAGTCGCGCGCGCAGAACGCGTCCGCGTTCACTCCGTGGGCGAAGACGCTCCACGGTCACCCACTACGGATCGTCCGGCATGCCTGCGGTGGGAAGGAAACTCCGCCGTTACGGCAAGGCCACCCGCGTCTGCCGGTTCCGACAAGCCGCCGTCGACAAGCTCGACCTCGAGATCAGGACAGCAGATTCCTCGTTCTCATCGGCCCCTCCGGCGGCAGTGAAACCTCGCTGCGCATGCTCGCCAGCGCAAGGACGTGAACTCAAGCCACTTATCCTCATCGGCGACAAGGACGTCACGGACGTTCCGCCGAACCGCGACTTATCGCGATGGTCTTCCAGAACTACGCCCTCTACCCCCACGTAATGGTGCGCGAACATGGGCTTCGCCTGAAAGATCGCGGCACCCCCAGGAGAGATCAACAGGGCATCAGAAAAGAGGCCCGCTGGATCTCGCTGGGCCTTGGACCGCAAGCCCAAAATGTCCGGCGGCCAGCGTCAGCGTGTCGCCATGGGCGCGATCGTCCATAATAAGCCCAGGTGTTTCCTCATGGACGAACTGTCGGGCACAGACGGCGCGTATCCAGACCCGTACGCGAATCGCACTCACAGCGTGAGCTCGGCGTCACCACCGTGTACGTCACCCACGACTGAACCGAGGAAGCTCGGCGGTGGGCGACCGCCGCATCGCAGTCCTCGCCGGCAACCTCCTCCAGCAGTCGCTTCCCGCACAGATGTACGAGCGTCCGCCAGCAGGTTCGTCGCTGGCTTCATCAGCTCCCCGCCGCGAACCTCGGCACCTTCGATGCGCAGGGCGAGGTGGGTAAGCGTATTGCCGCGTGCGTCTCGAGCCGCCCGCGCCGCGACGCGACCGCTGAGGACGGCGGAAAGATCCAAAGATCGGCTTCCGTCGAGGGCTGGACGTCGTCGCCGACGGCTCTGGGGCTCCATCCCGTCGAGGTCGACTTCGTCGAGGAGCTCGGCTCGGACGCCTACGTGTGCGGCCACCTGGCCAGTGCCGCCGGTGAGACCACGAACCCGGCTCGAGGGCACCGGCAAGCAGCTGATCGTGCGCGTTCCCCGCGTACCGCTCGCGCGCGGCGGCGTCCTGCACGTGCGCGTCACGAGGCCAGCAACTGCTTCTCCGCTGCAACGGGCGTGCGCCACCTGCCCGGTGACGCGTAGCGCTCACGCTGACGATAATCGGCTGACCTCGTCACTCGTACCTCCAGGACCGAGGCCGGGGTTTCCTTTACTCTTGATGTGTGTTCTTGTACTGACTAGTATCAGATCCGAGTCGGGGCTGCCGCACGGGCGTTCAAAGATGAGACAATGGATCTCATGGCTATGGACATTACAGCGGCTGCGATCGTACCCTTTTGGACCTCCGTGGGATGTTCCCCTCGAGGGGTGGCCGTCCAACCTACTCGCGGCGCTGCTTGCAGCATTTCCCGCCGCATCGTGCTTGAACCTGTCCGGTCGCGTGCTCGCGGTCAGGAGATCGGTCGACCGTCTTACCACAGTACGACCTCCTGCAGACCTCTCGCGCCCCTGGATGCCCCGTCCGTACAGCCGGTCATGCGTCATCACGGGCACCGACCCCCGAGGGCGAGGGCTCAACGCGGTCTCGTCACCGGCTGCTGCAGTTCTCCTCCTACCGCGCGCTGTTCTCCCTGTCGATGCGCGAGGACACCGCGACGCGCCTCATCGACGCGCTCGCGCTACTCACCTGTCGCACCATCTCTGGGCTTCTACTGGGGCGGCGTCTGTCGGGTACGCTGTTCCGTCGCGACGCGGGCAGGTTCGCCGCCTGCCTGGTCGTTGCCGAGACCGGCGAGCTGCCGCTCGCCGACGGCCAGCGCGAGTTTGACGTCGACCTGGCCCGCACAGGCATCATCGGCGAGCTCGGACCTCAGGCGGCGGTTCTTCCGAACGCCGGCCCCATCGTCGGCGACCATCACCAGTACGACCTACTGTGGACGGTCGGCCGAGGTCGATTTCCAACGATCGCGCCAGTACCTGGTCGGTGACGTATCCGCCGCCTCCAACGACCTCGGTTTTGACGTCGCCGAGCTGCACGCGTCACCGGTTCACTCCGGCGAGCGCCTCGTCATACAGCCACAGGTGGTTGATGCCCAAGTCACCACAACCGCAAGCGATTCATGCGCCTGACCGGCATGGATCGGCGGTGAACGCCAGGCGGCGCGCCTCCTGCCGACGCATCGGCGTGTGGCGCGCGACGAACGGCCTCAGGGACTTCCCGCCAGGCAGGCTGCCCTGGTGGCTCACTGACGTGTTGCCCCCGTCGTGCGCGCGATTCCGCGCAGGCTGGCGGGCAAGCTGGAACCCGCGGCTCTGCCACCAAGTACCTCGAGCACCGCTGGTACATGGCCCAGCAGGCCGGCCCACGACATCCCGCGCGAGGCCTCGCCTCCTACATCACCAACATCCTGCGAGTCGAGGCGCGACGAGGCCATCCTCATCGAACCCGGTCCGGGTCGCGTCTATAGTCAGCATAGGGCGCACCCCGGCCTATGGTGGGGAACAGTTCGTCCATCCCATTCGCCGGGCACCTGTGTCTGAATTTCCCCCATCTTTGTACAGGGCGCGTCCTCTGGCTCCCGAACACGATCGCCGTTCGCCAAGGCCATGAGTCGGCACGGTGGTTCAGTTCGACGTGGACATCACGGCGACAGCTCACTGATCGTCATTCGACGACACCCTGAATACGTACAACGACGGGTTCGGGTTCCTACTATCGCTGGGTTTCTCCGATATTCGTCGCCTGGACGCGGGCGCTGGTTCTGGACGTACCATGACGCATTCCAGGCCGCCGACGTGCCGCCTTCGCGCACGCTCAGCAGATGGGCGCGAACCTCGAATCAAACCCTGCGCGGTGATCTCCTGCGCAAACGTTTAATCGAGGCCCTGTGCGTCACTCAACAACGACAAGGGTTCCGTCCGGCTCATCGTGTCTTCTTCGACCGGCTCACGCGGCCTTCCACGAGGCGTGCCCGGCGGTTGCGCTCAGGTGTGATTAAGGCACGCCTCGGAGGGTGGCGTGAGCGCAACTGCCTGGGCGCCACCGCTATCCACCAGGCGTTGAGGTCTCACTACAGGTCCGACGTGCGCGTTGCGCGACGAACTCTCGACGATCAACGTGTGGACCGTCAGCGTCGGCGCGTGAGTTGGCTTCGCATTAGGGCGTCACGGGTAGCGGATCGCCCGCAGGACTTCCCGCCGAGGCCCTGAGGCCCTGACGGATACAGGCGACCACGCCCGCACCACGGGAGCGAGCGAGGCAGCCGGGGTCGCGGGCGACCCCGGCTACCTCGTACATGTGCGACGGACGTGCCGCCTCGCTGCGCGGCGCGCGAAGCGCGGAACGTGCTTGGCCAGGGACAGCTCGGCGATCGAGTCACGACGACCATCGGGCCACCCACGATGCCCGCGAAACGCATCAGCCCGAGCGAGGCGAGGAGGCACGCACGGCAGCGACCAGCATGCCGGTTCCGACGATAGCCTCGGCGGCGACGGCAACAGATGATCCACGGGCGTTCGACGGCCACGGACTCGTGAGGAGTTCCACAGGGCTTCGACCGACTGCGGCTGGCCCATCGCGGTATGCGGCCGATCGCGTTGGAATGCAAAAGGCCAGGTGCACAGAGACGCCTCGACATCGGCCTCGGGTCGAGGTGATTGGTGCCCAGGAGGGGAAAACCGGCGACGGGGCCGGGCGAGCCGAGGGCGCACGACCTTCCACGCACGGATTCCTCGCGGTCGTACGGACACCCACAGGGGCGTCGGCGTCAGCCAGGGACGGCCTCGGCGATCTCAGGAGATCCAGGCGGTCGCCCACCAGTCGATGACCTCGCCGGGCAGTTCCGCGGTGGTCGTGTCCACCGGGAACGATCAGCGTCCGCTACCCCAGTTGGCAGGAGATGATGATGTGCTCCCGAGGTGGTCGTCGGTAACCAGGAGACGCTGGAATTCACGTCCGTCACGGAGAGGTCACGAGCAGCAGATCGAAGTTCAGCCCTCCTTTTCCGGCGGGCAGCTCAGCGAAACGCTGCGCGGTGCCCCTCTGCAAGCTCGGGGTCGCCAGTCCCTCCCTCCAAGGGCTGCCAGGAGGGGGCACGGGCAGAGCCAGGGGCCTGGCCAATCGACGATGCAGTCGGATGGGTTCGATGCCAGCATCTCCTCATGGGGCCACCAACGCCCAGCGGCGAGTCGCCCTCGGGCGGTGGTCGGCCGTCGCGTTACCGATACGCACCTCGGCGTCGAACAGGATAGCCAGTTCGTCGGCAGTTCGGCAGTCGGGCCGGGAACCACCTCAGTCGACCCGGCGGGCACGGTGGCGACGCACTCCTTATCGACCGCGACGTTCAGGCCCAGCATCTGCGGCGGGGAGGGGAACCCTCGAGCTGGGCGAGGATCGACGCTCCTTCAGCTCGCCGCGACCACGCTGGGATCAGATCGTGGCCGATGATCCATGCCTTCAATGGGTCATTCCTGGGCCATGTCGCTTTATCCTGTCCGTGGTGATGTCCTCCTCACCACTCTATAGTTCCATTGTGTCGCGTGGGTCGCTGCTTCGCTCACGTCCGCGCGGTCAGCGATGAGACTTTTGTTGCTCCGTGCCGCCCGTTCGACGACCGTGAAGCCGCTGCGCTCGGTGGGCCAGACAGGCGTGGCCACCTCGTTCGCGTCCGCGAGCTGGATCATAAACGCGAATAAGGTGTCGGGTAACCGGCGCTAGCCTCGTCCGTGAAGCTGTACGATCGCCTGACTCGCGTAGGAGGGAAGCGTCGAGAGACCTGAACGTGTACTCGTTGGCATGAATCTGCGGAGCCCAAGACGTTATAAATCGGCCCGCCTCCTTATCGGTCAGCTAACAACAACTTCTCTCAAGAACGGCACCGCATCCGCACGCGCAACAATGAACCCCTGCTGCGGAGCCTCAGCGTCATCTTCCATCCCAGAACAACGACGGATACGTCCGCCCGCCTCATCCGTCATCCCATCAGGCGAAGCCGTCACAAATCCACGAAGACTGGGTTCTGATCCGTCGTCTCCTGGTGTCCGGGAACGGGTGCATGCCCAGCTCACCCTCCACGTCAGAAGACCGTCAGGGACTGCTCACGCTCGGATACACATACAACACGGAAGCATGAAACAAGTGCGAGATGCTGTAGCGGCGGGGAGAAGGCGACACGCGGGGATGCTGCTTGGCGAGGAGAAGGCGGCAGGATTGTCATATTCTTGCAGGCCGGCATCCCCACTCACGCACTCGTTCCGGTCAATCAGGGGAACCAAACCGAAAGGATCGCGCGGCGGTAGCGACCAGCGCGCCGACAATAACCTGAAGCGATCGTGATCACTGTTTCTTCATAGCTCGCACTCTCCAGCCGCCATCGGACGTTCCTCCCGCGGACAACCTCGTGCTTCCCGGTATAGCAGCCCTGCCGCCCGCTCAATGAGGTCACCGTACGAACGCGACGTAGCCACGGCCTCGTCACCAGAATGAGACAATGCATTGGTCACATGACACTGCTATCCTGACCCCGTTGCGCGGCTACTCGGATACAAGGGGCCGCATCCCTCACGTGAAAGCCCAGCTATCTGCCTTTTCTCAACATCGCAGCCGTAACCGTCGCTGCAACTGTCTTTTTTGCTCCTGTTCCTCTGGGCGAGCTTCATGTCCGCCTCGCCGGAGCCCCGAAAATTAAGGTGATCTCCATTTGAAGACCAGCGCGTCCTCCACGGTAAACGGGATGATTCCCCTCCTCAGCGTAGACACCATGACCACCTCAATGATCTCCGTTGACGCCAGACCGCGGACTTCGTTCCCGAACGGCTTCATCAGCGTGCGCGTCGACGCGGCCGTCGAGGTCCGTATCGCGACCAAACGACCCGACGCTGTTCCGCGCGGCGATACGTAACTATCTGCAGACAACCTCCAGGAAATCTCCGGGGTGCGCGACACCTGAATTCCACCGCTCATCATCGGCCAGATGAAGCTCGCAAACATCATCACCGACCGCCGCCTTCTCGAGCGCGTCAGGGAAGGCTGCAAGCAGGACCTGGAGATGGGCCTCGGATAATCGCATTCAACATCAGAAACGTCACCGACAGAACGGCGTCATCGACAACCTCATTCGACAACGCAAGGCGGATCATGGACTGTCCATCGCGAAGGCAGACGCGGAAAGGAGGTCAGCGCAGGCAACCGCCGTCGCCCAGAAACCAGCTGACGCGCAGGTCGCCTCCCAGCCTGGAGATCACCCGAGCAGACGGACCTCGCCAAGCGCCAGGCCGCACTCAAGGTCGAGGCCGACACCGAGGAAACGGTAGGCGCGCCTGCAATCCAGTCGCAGTTCAGCGCCGCGACATCGGCGCGGACCGCCAGGCCGACTTGTCGATCAAGCGGGAGCGGCGGGCGCCATCAAGGAAGGAAGTCGTCGTCACCAGCGGGCCCTGCGAACCGGGGTGAACGCGAAGGCCGACGCCGAGCGCTATGCCGCTGAAGAAGGCAGACGCGGCCTGCCGCCGTCGGCGCCAGCAGGCCGAGGCCGAGGCGTTCAGGCACTGAAGGCTGACGCCATAAGCGGGCCATGCTTGAAGCGGGAATATGAGGCTCGGGGCGCGCGGAGGCGTCCGCGATCGGTGCGAAGCTGACGGCGGGCCGAGGGGCCTCGAGAAAACCGAGCCATGACCAGATAGACAGGCGGCGTCCTCGAGGATAACTTCCGCCCTGCCCGGTGGCGCGCGCCGTGGCCGAACCCTGTCCAAGGTCGAGACGATCACCATGTACGGCAGAGGCAACAGCACCCAGATGGTCGGCGACATTGAAGTCGATCCAGCCAGATCAACGCCAGACCCTGGGCGATTCGCTGGCCTGGACCTGCAGCAGCTGTTCACGGCGCTCGTGGGTGCCAGGTCATCTGACGATCTCCGACGCGGTTGGGGGGCGTGCGCGACGCCGCTTCCCGAATCCTCCGCAGGGTGAGGCTCGCGCGCAACGCAGACGGCCTTCACCAGTGCAGGCGCGGCGCGACGGTCGCAAGGAGCGCAGCGACGGGCTCGCGACACGGGCTCGTGATGCGGGCGGATCGCTGGGATCCCGCCCGCTACTATACCAGCTTTCCTCACCATGGCATACCCATATCGGCGCTCCACCCCACTGTCACGCCCCACAAAAGTCGCACGTAATTTAATCGGTGTTTTTGAGTAGCTGAAAACGTTGCGATTCAACGTGCTATTTCGCCTTTAAGTAGCCACAGGGGATTACGTGCGACGTTGGTGAAACCATCATGCCTCGTCTGAATTGTCCCCGTTGCAACCACCACGAACCTAACGGAAACCTAGAAAGACCACTGCAACACCCGCAACAGCTAGCAGCTCAAACGGGTCCAGGGACCCACGGCACCTGCTCGAATGGGTCCTCCGTATGCCAGATGAGTTGTGACGATCCGGATAGGTTAGCGGCATCCGGATAGGTTACTACCGGCTATCCGGATATAATGTATCCATATCATAATACTATCCACGTGCGCGGCCGGTTTCGTCGGACCGGAGGCAGAGGGGTTCCGGAGGCCTCGCCACGGTGGCAGCAGGTCTTGGTGGACACTCGGATGCGTCAGCACCTACACTCCTCAAGTCTTGTGCAATTCAATTGAATTAAACTTTCAGCAAACCTGAAACGTTGGAATTCCAACGCTACGGTGTGGTTTGAAATAGTCGTGGGGGTGCGTGAGTGGTGTGAAGCTCGGGAGTGGGGACACGAGGACCCGTCGGTGAGTGGGCCTGGCCGGGCCAGCACACAGAACCCCGACCGGTTGGGCCGCCGCAGACCTGCGAGACTGGCCGCGGTGCCAGTGGGCGGCAGCGGGGCCTGGCAGACTTCGAGATCGACCACTCGAGCAATCATCAGCACACCGGCTCACTGGTGGAGGCGCCAGCGGAAGGACCGGAGGGCCTGGCTGCAGTGCCCGTGGGCGGCGGCGGGCCTGGCCGGGCTGAGGCGACGCGCCGAGCCTTTAGGCTCGCAGCGCCAGACGGCTCGCGGGCGGGCCACCCTTACAGGCGCATCAAGCAGCCAGCCCCGCCGACACAAGCAAGCCACCCAGCCCCGGACCAGGCGGCTCCCCATCAGGCCGCTGGGCGGCCATCAGCGAGGATTTCAGCGCATCTGGGTGCCGTCGGGCCCAGACGCTGGCGAACCTCGACTGACGCGGGCGGCCATGCCGGCCTCGGCCGACTTACCCCGTACGCGGGTCGTGCTGCTTCTTCCGCCGACACCGCCGTCGATCTTGAGGACGCCATCGTAGTTGCGCATCATGTGGTCAACGACCGGGCGGGTGAACGTACTGCGTGTCGGTGTCTCGACGTTCATCTTGATGACGCCGTTGGCACAGCGGTGGCAATCTCCTCGGCGATGGACGGAGGCCGCCGTGCATGACCAGGTCGAAGGGACGGTGGTCGAGGCCAGAAGTGTCCACGACCTCCTTCTGGATGGTGCCAGAGCAGCTCGGGACACCTTCACGTGGCCGGGCTTGTAAGCGCCGTGCGCACATTGCGAAGGTCAGGGCCGTGATGCTGGCAGCCCTTCTCGCCCAGGCCAGGGCCTCGACAGTCGCAATGCCGTCTGCGGTGGAGGTATAGAGCTTCTCGTTGATCTCGCCAACGACGCCGTCTTTCTCGCCTGTATTTCCAACCTCGATCCCTCGAGGATGGTTGGCCTTGACGGACATGAAACGGTTCCTTCCGTCTCGGGTTCTCGTCAGGCAGAATAGCGGAACCGGCATCCACATGTGGGACTGGAAGGTGGGCAGCTTGCCGTCAGCGACTAATGCGGCCTCGATCTCGAGGAGGGCGGACCAGGAGTCGATGTTCTTGGCGCAGTGGTCGATTGTGCCAGAGCCACGGTGATGCCGTAGTTCTTGGCGACCTCGTAGGCGTGGCGAAGACCCGAAGGCCAGTGACGCGGTTCTTGATGGTGGAGCGGGCCGTACTCGGCGCCGCCGACGGAGATCTAGATGATACCGTCGGACTCGGCCTCAACGAAGCCCTGGAGGCAGTGATGGTCTGGGACGAGGTCACGTTAATCGCGGGGTAGCGAGACTTGCCATCACGTGCGATTCAACATCTCTGCATAGACCTCAGGGGTTGCGATGAGCGCAGACCTCTAATCAGTGGTTTGTCATGATCGATTGTCTCACATTTGCACGAGCAGGGAGGAAGGAAGTCCCGTTTGGACAGGGTCTTCTTCCTGACCCGCATATGATGGGCGTTTCCTGGGTCCGGGTATTCCGGCGCGTTTCCTCTCGGGTCTGAGCCGCGACGAGGCTTCGACTTGCTCGTGGGTCAGGTGCCCTGTGCGGTGGCGAGTTCGGGTGCTGGAGGGGCGCACAGGGGCGCGACACCGTGTGCCCTATAACGATGGCAGCAGCGTGACCGACGTTCGCGGACAGGTCGAACCGCGCTGTGTAATGGCGACGACTTTGTCGCACGCCGGATCATCTCTCCTTTCGGCGGAGGCGCCGATCCGAAAAGCAGAGCAGGCGCGCTCAGCAGCACCACCCCTTCGAGCGCGACGGAGCCCTCGACATTGTCGACGCCGACAGTGTCAAGCCCTCCCGCGCAATGTTACGACCCAGTTCGGCGACCTCGGGTCAGTGATCCACCGGCAGTACTGGTCGTGACCATCGCCTCGACAGTTCCTGCTTACGCCCCACGACGTGCGCGCGGCGCGCATGTGGCGTTCGCCGTGCGCGCACGATCGACCCAATGTGAAGTCGTGATCGAGGTTCTCCACTGCCACCTCCGAGGGCAGCGAGGCGGGCATATCCGCTCCGAATCACGTCCATCGTCCAATACCGGTAGCGATCTTCGACGTTTATGATCCCCGCCTTCAGGAGTTCCGGTCGTAATGCTCGCCAACCGGCGGGCAGCCTCCCGCCGGCCACGGACCGACCCGACCTGCCCGGACTGCGCGGCCCCGGCCTCGTCGTTCCGCGCCATCACGCGCGATGTCACCGTTTTCGAACTCGTTCACGGATCCCACCCTGCGGCACCGTAGAATGGAGGCATGACTGCCCTGACGCGAACCCACACCGCAGCCGATCTGCCCGTGAGCGCGTGGCTCTCCGACGCGGACGGCGTCCTGGTCAAGGAGAATCGGGCGCTTCCGGGCGCGAACGAGTTCCTTGCCGCTCACGCAGGAGAACATCCTTCTGGTCTCACCAACAATTCGGTGTTCTGAACGCATTGTCCGCGCGCCTGGCGAACTCCGGCTGGACATCCCGAGGGCAACATCTGGACCTCCGCAGAACGCGACGGCAGCCTTCCTGCCAGCAGTCGCCCGAAGCAAACCGCCTACGTCATCGAGGCCAGCCTGACCACGCGATCCACTCCGCGGGATACGTGATGACAGGGTCGACCCGGTTCGTGGTGCTCGGCGGTGCGCTCCTGACTTCCACGCGCTGACGCGATCCACCTGATCGAGCCAGCGCGAAGTTCATCGCGACCAACCCCGACGTGTCGGCCCTCCGGCAGACACGCTGCCCGCCTGCGGCCTTGATCAGCGATGATCACGGCGGCGTGGTCAAGCCCTGCTTCGTCGGCAAGCCGAACGTCGCGATCGCGCGAGGCCTGAACGAATCAGCGCACCTCCGGAAGCGCCGCGATGGTCGGCGACCGCATGGACACAGACGTGCGCGCGAGCGTCGAGCAGGCCTGCGCACCCACCTGGTCTGTCGGTTCCACGACGCAGACGTCAACAATTTCATTCCGCCCCTTTGGCATCCACGGGGCATCGTCATCGGCGGGCGCTCGTCGAGGCAGCCCGCAACCCCACGGAAAGGCATCCCGCGACAACGATTCCCTAAGGCGCGCCTGGCTGCCCTCGTCAGTCTCCGTCATCACGAGGTGACCACCGTCAGGGGCGCAGTCCGACTTCTACGTCGACATGCCGCTCGACCCTGCACCGAGCTCCCTCATCAGCCGTGGCTGGACCTCCTGAAGTCCGGCTTCGCAGTGGGCGAGGACTATTGGCGAGAAGCCTGACGATGGCGCCGACCCCGTCGCCACCACGCGATGATGCACCGCCGCGTCGCCGCAGCCTGGACTAGACGCGTTCGTCGTGCGCGGGCGCGGATCGGCATGAAAAGCGCCGCATCGAGGCCGAACGTCGTGGCAAGAACGTCGTCGTCCTTGATTTACGTCACGACCGGCGGCTCGCGCTGGAGGCAGCGCTCACGCTGCACGGGCCGTGCGGGCATCGTCGCCGTCGCGGTGATATCGTCGCGCGACGGGTACGAGCGCATCGAGGCCGAGGGCTTCCCGTACTTCGCGCTGGGCCTTCGGACATCGGCTGTACCAGTTCTCCCTTCCATCTGCGGGGCGTGGCCTGGTTCATAGACAGCTGACCTCATTCATCTTGCTGCCCTCATGTGAGGACCGGGCATGGCGCGCGCAGTCACCCAGCGCGGGGCCAGCTTCGCCGCTTATGGCGACCGCCAGCAGGGGATGGGGATGACCTGACGCAGCCGCACGCACAACGTCGAGAGACCCGTGACGACCCGCTCGGGGCCGCCATGAGCCGGGAGGGGTCGCACGCATGTCGTGCCCGCGCGCTCGAAGAAGGGGGTGTCGACAGGGCGGGGCACACGACCGTGGCGCTGATGCCCGATCCCTTGGGCGCTCGGCGGCAGGCCCTCGGTGAAGGCGACGACCCAGGCCTTGTGGGCGGTGATTGCCGCACCCGTGCGCAGACGACGGGCCAACGTTGAGAATAACGCGTCCGCCTGACGCATGGAGATGCCGGCGTGGTGAGCCAGAATCATGACGGCGCGACCATGACGTTCAGGCCGTTCATTTCGTTCTCCGAGGCTGTTGTCCGGGTGTCTGATCCGAAGCCAGCGTTGTTGGCGAGGGGTCGGCAAGCGTAAGTCGGTCTTCTCGCGGTCTGCAGGCCTCCACGTCGAGGCGGGCGGCGACGCGCTTGCAGCCAGGTCGGTGGACAGGTCGGCGCGATCACCTCGGCGCACGCCGGCGACGTTCGCGAGCAGTCCACCGACGCGCGCAGGCGTCTTCACTGCGCGCGACGAGCACGATCGTGGCCCGCGGCGGCCGGCTGCCAACAGAATTCTTCACCAATGCCGGAGGTTGCTCAGTGACCAGCGCTGTTCCCATGAAGTCCCCAGCGCCGCAAGGTGCGCACTGCTTGCAAGCGGGGCGGGAACGCGCGTCCGCCCGGCAGCACCTCATCGGGTCGGATCAATTATCGGCTCCACCGCCGGCGAGGGCCGCCGGGATGACGAGGACCAGCCAGTAGGGCTCCATCCGCCTGTGCGGCCGCCTTCAACAGCCGCGGCGATCCGGCATGGCGCCCGCTGCATCGGCCGTCCTGTTCCTCGGGGGCTACGCTACCGCTCTGCCGCCTCGCCACTGAGCGCACCGCTCTGGGAGCAGCCGAGGCTCGCGGACGGGGTGGCCACGGGGCTGTGAGGGCGGTCACCCAGAGGCGGAGCTGGTCGTCCCGCTTTGCCGCACACCGTTGCTGCCAGGCGGCAGGTGCGCCGGTCGCGCTGCCACCCGTGGCCGCGGGAGCGGCCGGTTGCGTTTGCGCCGAAGAGGCCGTGCCTGCGTTGGCCGCGGGCGCTGCGGGCACTCGCGGGCCGCCACTGGGCGCGGGAGCCGAAGGGCTGGCATCCGGTGCCGGGTCCAAAGCGCGCAGAGCCAGTGGCAGGTGCGGGATCAGAACTCGAGCAGGCTGCGGATCCGTAGTCGGAGCAGGCGCCGGGATCCGTAGTCGGAGCAGGCGCGGGAGCAGGATCCGCAGAGGGCGCGCGGCACCGGGCCGAATGCAGGATCCTGTGCGTGCGCAGGGAGCAGGCTCAGTCGTGGGCGCAGGCGCAGGCGTCGGGTCCAGTGGGGACCGGCTCCGGCACCGGGGACGGGCCGGGCGACGGCGTCGGCACGGGCTCTTCCTCACGACCGGCGCGGGCTGCGTGCTGCGACGCCCGGATCGGACGACCACGCGAGAGGATTGCGGCTCGACGAGCTGCGTCGTCGCCGCTGCGCGCCGCCACCTCGATGCAGTAGGTACCGGGCGCGCTGAAGACCCAGTTGCCGTGCATGTGCGTCGCCTCGGTCGTGTGGACGAGGCCGTCGCCCTTTGGACGAGCTTCGAAGTGGACCTGCGCGCACCGCACCGGTGCCACCCTGGCAGCAGGCGACGCGAGCGCCTTCGGGAGCCTGCGCAGGTGCAGGTGAGGTCGGCGCCCGTCAGGCAGGGCCGCACGCAGTCGGTACCCTCGGTGGACAGTAAGCCGGGCGCAGCTGCGATGTCGCTGTTCTGCGTCTCCAGGCGCAGCACGGTGGTGGTGCTCCACCGCCGAGCACGTCGTAGCTCGGGTCAGACGACGCCGGCGCACTTTGAAGCGCGCGCGTGGGGTGCGACTGTGAGGTCGTGGAGCCGACGGTGCGCCAGCACGGAGGTGCGCGCGTTGGTCAGGAGTCGTCGCTGACGGCCAGCCTGTGAGGTGAGGCCGTTCTCGCCGCTCGCCGGTGAGGCGCACGTCCAGGTGTCCGCGCGCGACTCTCCACAGGGTCGCGCAGGGACGAGGCCGCCGGGGTTGCGTCGTTTCCCGCCGTTATCGGCGGGAGCAGGCGTGAGGTCGAGTTCGGGCGGGTTCCGGCTCTTCGGGGCGGCGACGCCGTCACGCATCTCCAGCATGGCGGTGAGGCCGACGTGAGATCCGGCGGTGACGCGGAGGCGCCGGGGCGACGGTCATGACCGCGTCCGAGAGCAGCGGCCGGAGCGTGACCCGCATGTACATGGGGTCGGAGCATGCCACGCCGAGATCCTGAGTCTTCGATGATCATGCCGCCAGCGCCGCGCGTGCCTCCATGGAGCAACCACGGGCTGGAAATCCCACTTAGATCTCGAAGAACCTCGATCTTGTGATTGGCGCGCAGGTGTCGGGTCTCGCCGCGCGCACACCGTGGCGGTGGTGACGATCGGTCGAGCCGACGGTCTCGGAGACCTCGACGCGGCAGCGAGGAGACAGGCAGGTGGTCGGGGTTCCACACCGGGCGAGGTCCGGCGGTTGGAGGGCCGAGGATCGCGTCGGTACCGCCGACGGTGACGGGCCCGCGTTCCTGCTGGGAATACTGAACAGTCTGAGAGATCCAGCGCGCGAGGCGGAGTCGCCGAGGGATGTGAGATCGCCTGGACGACGGCTGCATCGGCGCAGCAGCTCGGAGACCGTCAGCTCGGCCGCCTTCGACGCCCACCTCGGTAAGTGAAGTAGCTCGTTGACGGTGATCCACGCGCGTCCCGTATCGGTGGCGACGCCCGTGTCGAGGCGTGATGTCGGATCAGGCGGTTGTCGCCGAGATGCTCACGCTCGCCGTGATGCGACAGGGTCGGGCGTCAGGGTGGCTGCGTTACAGCCGTCCAGTGCGCTGCGCGCGCGCCGCGTTGTATGCGGATTCCGATGTCGCTTGATGGTGCCATCGGTGGGATCCGCACCGCCAGCCTGCCAGACCAGAGGGGTGATCAAGAGCGAGGTAGATAGCGGTGCCGTCGGCGCGCGTGCGCGGTCACCCTTAGTAGTTCGCGGACGCGCGCTGACGGCTGCGTGAAGGTCGCGTACAGGTGCCGTGTGGCGCGGGTTGTAGACACACTCGCACGCGGTGTCGTGACTGGAGAGGAATCGGCTGACGCTGTCGCCGGCTTGTCACTGAACATCTCCATGCGGCGGGCCGTCGACACTGATGGATCGAGCGTGTGGGTCCTGCGCCTCAAAGCTCGTCGGTGGTCTGCCGATCTCGCCGGCATCAAGTCCGCCCAGATGGGCGTGTTGCCCGGGAGCCGGGGTTCTGGGGCGCGGCGCGCCCGGACGAGTGCCTTCGGCGCTGCAAAGGAAGGCCAGGTCTGGACGCTTCGCCGGGATGACGAGCTGCGACTTCGTCCTCGTCTTTTTCGTCTCGTGCCGTCCAGGCTCGGGATCGACAGAGCGGTCTTCCATCGGCACGTTGATGGTGTTCAAGGGAGAAAGCTGTTGCGTCGTCAAGGCGCCAGACGAGGGATGGGTGCATCAACGTGCTTTGTCCGGTAACGATCCATTCCTTTGTCCTGGTGTCGGGACCGGCCCACGCGGCGGCGGGGTCAGCGCCAGGAAGATGGCGAGCGCAGCCGCGCTGATGCGTCGCAGGTAGTGACATTCCGAGTGCCTTTTCTGGCTATGTTGTGGTGAGAGTCATTATCAATGCTCCTAAACTAAAGCTCGCAGACAACTCTCACACCGACCAAGCATGTTTCACGCGCGTTTCACGCAGCCGCCACTGCCCCCGCCACGATAGGCTCGACCTCGATGTTGCGACGGAACGTCAACTCCATCCGCACGCTGCGTCGACCGCGTCGTATTCGCCTTTCTGGAGCGCCGGGCGCGGACGTGCTGGCGTGCCGCGCAAATCAAGCGCCGTCGACCGGTTCCCCGTCGAGCTGCTCGAGGCGGCCGGATACCACGTCGCCATCCACGGTCTCAACCAGTGGGTCGGCGTCGCCATCGCCTCAGCGCCTGCCGATCCTGGACGTCCGGGACCGCTTCCCCCACCCGCCCGCGCGGTGCGACCACCCGGGTCGAAGCTCGAGCGCCGCGCCACAATCGACACGACTGGCGCACTTCCCACTCCGAGGACGGGCAGGCCTCGTCGATGACGATCTGGCCCGTCGTCGCGGGCGCGAGCGCGCGCGCACGCGCCTACAAGCTGGAGGGCTCGCGAACCTCGCCGAGCGGGCCGAGGCTGGCTGGCCGACCCGGACACCCTTCTCTCGCCTCGTCGGAGACTGGAACGTCGCGCTGGACGAAGACGTGTGGGACATGAGCGCCTTCGAGCTACGCACGTGTCGCCCGCTGGTACGCGAGGCTTCGCCGCGTTCGCCGCGGACGGGTGGGTCGGGTCACGCGAGATCGCGTCACGAACTTCACCTGCGACTACCAGAAAGCTGCGCTTCCCCAAGAACGAGGGCATGCGCATCGACTTCGCCTGCTGCTCGCGCGGCCTCGCTGCGCGCGTGTGAGCGGCGCGCAGATCGACCGCGACGAGCGCGAGGGCAGTAGGGCGCATCCGACCGCACGTGCCCGTCGTCAATGACGTCGACTGAGAGGTCAACGAGGCCGGAAGTGCGCCGAGCAGGTCGAGGCCCGGGCACGCGCCCAGGCCTCGTTCCTTATCGATTACGTATGCTCGCGCGCGAGGCGCAGCAACTCAGCATTCAGTGTCGACCAGTTGTCGTGATGCCACCGCGAAAGGCTCCGCCCGACGCAGGCGGCGCTGGCGCAAGAGGTCACGGTCCGCCCGCTATCGAAGGAACCGGACTGCCCAGTGCCCGGATCGTGCGCGCGAGGCGTCGGGCGCGGTCCAGCGTGCAGCGACTTCTCTGACCGCGAATCTCGAGGCCGGAGGCCCCACGGACAGAGTTGAAACGCCCGTAGCCCGGCACGACGCCGGCGAAGCGCAGGAACTGCGACGAGTGCGGCGAGCGCAGCCATGCCGTTCACCAGGGTTGGGCGCGGGCTCGGCACCGAAGATGCTGACGTCAGACGCTCTGGCAATCCCCGCATGGGCGGGGCTGCCCGAATATCCGCACTCGCCATCCCCAGCGGCTCAAAATCGTCCTTGCGCACTGCACGGAAACACCGACGCCGGTTGCAGCCCTCAGCGACCTCTCTGAGGCACATCGAACCTCGTGTCGAGCGTCCGGCGCTTCGCGAGCCGCGACGGGTCGGCACCCCCTCAGGCGGCAGGCCCGAGGCATGGGCCAGCAGGTGACGGACCGTCGCCCTCGGCCCGCGCCGATCGTCGAGGGTCGTCAGGCTCGCTCGATCGCGACTGCCACCGACCACGCAACGATCGGCTGGTCACCGGGGCGATGCGAAGACATCGATCGGACGTCGCCATGCGATAGACGACGTCGCCACTCGACACGAAGGACGAGGGCGGCATCGAAGGATGGCAGTGGGCCGATCACGCGGTGGCCTCCGGAGCCACACCTGCCTCGGCGGCTGCGGTGGTCTTTTCGCTGGATGCACGCAGCGCGCGAGCGTACGCTGCTGCAACCTCCTCGGGAACCGAGGCGAGCCGCAGCACGTGGTGCGCAGGCAGACGCAGCTGCACACACAGCGAGCGAGTCCGCGCGAACTCACGCATGTCGATCGGCTCGTCGTTGCTAGCGAGCCGAGACGACAGAGCAATGCACCAGTAGCGGAGATGAGGATCCGCGGGCGTAAGCGAGAGTCGTGCCGATCTCGGCACCTGTCCTCATCCACGAAGGCCTGGATCATCGCGGTGGTGGCTCTCCATCTGCTGGGTGCGGTGCTTGTAGTGCGCGTGTGCAGGTGCGTCTCCAGAAAGGAGGACTTCGGCCCACGGGACTGAGTCCAGTGCGGTGGCCGCGTCGGCACCGGGCTTTCATGGCGAAGCGCATCTCGACCGCCCAGTCAACAAACGATCCTGCGGTGATACCGCCTCGTCGAACCCGCCTTCTGCCTCTTCGTTAATGGAAACGTCAAAGAGCGCGTTCATCTCCTCATGACGCTGGATCGCGCTACGCAGGATGGCTTCCTTCGAGGGAAGTGATAGACCACCGCGGGGTGCGGAAATGCCGACTCGGCGGCCAGGTCACGCAGAAAAGGCCGTTATAGCCTCGCTCTGGCAATCAGAACCATCGCTGCCGAGAGGATGGATTCGCGCGTCGCGCCTGTCCCACGGAGCAGGCGCACGGGCCTCCTCTGGGCTGTCACATCATCTCCTGCCGTTGCGGGCACCACATGCCGAGCGCGAAATACACACTGGTGGTCAGTGTACCGCGTAATCTCAGGGCGATCAGCATTTCGACGTGAGCGGTCGAAGAGTCGTCGATGTCAGCTGTCACATTCTGAAGCCATCTTGAACGTCTCCGCTGCGCAGCAGCTTGGCCACGGTCGATCGCCAACTCGCGCTGGATCAAGCGAAAGCGCAGCGGCTGCAGGCCGGATCGCATAGCCGACCGCAGGCGCATCCACGGCCCGGTTCGGTCACTGTCAAACCGATGCGACGCTCGCGCAGACGAGACTCCAGCGACGCGACGAGGCAAATCGACGATCCTCGCCCAGATTTTCGTGGGTAAAGAGCGTCAAACATGACCGTCGCATCCAATCGATTAAAGGAACTCCGGACGGAAGGCCGCCGACACGACCGACGCGCAGACGCCCGCTTCTCTTCGGATGTCAAGTCAGGGTCCGCCAGGAACCGCGATCCGAGGTTCGGTGAGATGCAGAATGGTGTTGCGGAGGTCGACCGTCCGCCCTCGTCCGTCGGTGAGACGTCCATCATCCAGAACCCGCAAAAGAATGCTCGTAAATCTCAGTATCGGCAGCCTTCTCTCCACTTCTGATCCAGCAGAACCACGGAATAGGGGCGACGGCTGCACCGCTGGTCAGCCGCTGACCGCCCGTCGTCAGCCCACGTAGCCCGGAGGGGCACCGACGAGGCGCGCCACCGAGCGCTTTCGGAGTACTCGGACATGTCAATACGCGCATCGCACGCTCGTCGTCGAAGAGGAACTCCGCGAGCGCCTTTGGCCAGCTCCGTCTACCCACGCCCGTCGGGTCGTGAGGCGAAAGCGAACCGGTCGGACGGTTCCGGGTCGGACAGGCCCGCGCGAGAGCGGCGTGACCGCGTCGGACGCCGCACGCACGGCATCTTTCTGACCGATCAGGGCCTTTCAAGCTCGTCCTCCGCGTGCAGGAGCTTGTCGGTCTCCGTTTGCAGGAGCTTACCCGATCGGAAGTTCCGGTCCACACGCCTCGATCACCTCGGCGATCTCTGCGGGCCGACCTTCTCGGCGATCATCGGCGTCGCCTCGTCGCTACGGGCATCCTGCGCCTCGGCCTGCGCTTCCGCCTCGGCGATCCTGACGCTCGACGGCCGATTTCACCAGCCCCGCAGGCGACGGCCTCCTCCCAGCGCCCCTGCGCACGGCCAGCCCAAGCTGCGCGAAGCGGAGATCAGCTGGACGCGCAGGTCACGCGCGCGGTTGGTGACCGGCCTTCTCCGCCTCCCAGCGAGCCGTCAGAGCGCAGGCTCTCCTCGCGGTCGGCGAGGTCGGCGCGCAACGCTTCAGCCGCTCGTGGGTCGCTCTCATCCAGACCCTCGGGTCGGACTCTGGCTCGTGGTAGGACTCGCCATGCGGAGACGGTCCACGCTGCGGCGCAGCTTCGTCGATCTCAACCGGCGAGGAGTCCAGCTCCATCGCGCAGGCTGCGAGGCGGCCTCGCCCGATCAGGTCGATCGCCTTGTCACAGGGCAGCTGGCGCCCCGTGATCGTAGCTTGTTCGACAGGGTCGCCGCTGCAGCGAGAGCACCGTCGGAGATTGGTCTGCTTTGTGGTGGGCCTCGTGCTACCGGCGCGATACCGCGCAGGATCGCGACCGTGTCCTCGACAGGCGGCTCGCCGACGAACACCTGCTGGAAGGCGGCGCTCAAAGCGCCGGATCCTTTTCGATGTTCTCGCGGTACTCGTCAGGGTGGTTGCGCCGACCATGCGCAGCTCGCCGCGGGCGAGCATGGGCTTGAAGCATGTTGCCCGCGTCATCGCGCCCTCGGGCCGCCGCCCGCACCGACGACGGTGTGCAGCTCGTCGATGAAGGGGTGATGATCTGCCCGTCCGAGCGAGAAATCTCGGACAGAACCGCCTTTAGGCGTTCCTCGGAATTCGCCGCGGTACTTCGCGCCGGCGACCATCGAGGGACCACGTCGAGGACACGAGGCGCTTGTCGCGCAGGGATTCGGGAACGTCGCCCGCGACGATGCGCTGCCGAGGGCGCTTCGACGACGGCCGTCTTGCCGACGCCGGGCTCGCCGATCAGAACCGGATTGTTCTTGGTACGGCAGGACAGGACCTGCACGACGGCGAATCTCGTTGTCGCGGCCGATGACCGGATCGAGCTTTCTTCACGCGCAACCTCCGTCAGGTCGCGCCCGTACGGACAGAACTCGAAGGATCCTCGGGATCCTGCCGAGGGTGATCGGATCGGGGGCGCGGCTGGGACGGCGCCTGCGTGAGCGCATCGGCCTCGACGCCACCCTGGGTGAGGATGCGCCCGGCCTCGGTCTGCGGCAGCCAGCGCGATCAGCAGGTGCTCGGTCGAGATGTACTGGTCTGCCGCCAGCGGCGCGCTCGCCGGCGTCGCGAACGACCGCGGCAGAGCGTTCGAGGGCTGGGCGCTACCAGCGGATGCGCCCTGCGCGCTCGGGAGCGCCACGAGGGGCGTGCGGGTGCGCGCGCCGATCGCACGCACGTCGGCCCCAACGGCCTCGAGCAGGGAGAGGCGCGATGCCTTCGCGCTGTTCGATCGAGTGCTTCAAGCAGGATGGGCTCCACCTGCGGGTTGCAACTGCAGCGGCAGCCTGGAGCGCAGAGGAGACGGCCTCCTGCGCCTTTGTCGTCATTCACGTGCCATGAAATCACTCCTCCAAATGGTTTGTCTGGTGGCGTCGGTCACTCGACGCCTTCTGACAGACACAACAAAGCAAAGTTGGGTCTATTCCACTCAACCTGAATTTTCTCGGGAGGATGTGATCAGTTCTCGGGCAGCCAGGCAGACCATCAAACCCACGCTGATGCCACCGGCAGGACTCGGGCCCTTCATCATCGTCGAGGCCATAACGCTCCTCGAGCGCACGGAAAAGCTGAGGGTCGTCGCCAGCGCACCCGGCATCCTGCACGCAGCTGCGCATCCGTCGCGCCGTACTCATAATCAGCATTCACCTCGGCGACATGCGGTCACCCCTCGTCCTGATCGGCGTGCGCCTTCGGCCACAGGAGATTCACCGTGCCACGCCTGCGAAGTCGCGCGAGATCCTCACCAAACTCGATGGGAACAGACTCTTCATAGGCAACGATTGACAGCACCTCGCTGGTCGCCCGAGAGCGGAAGCAGAACAGATGCCCTCCCAGAAACCTGGGGTCCCATCGCTATCGATGCGCCAGGACCATCCCTCAGGTCAAAAAGAGGCCCAAGCGCCCGCTGATGGGACGAACCATATCGAGGCGATTGGCCTCCAAACTCCGACTACCCGTGACAATTCCTTTCGGAGGTGCGTGTACCTGCATTGTTCCCATATCAGAGCGGTATCGTCCGGCAGTTCGCGGCGGCGAGGCGTCTCTCGCCGCAGTTCTCCCGTCGGCATCCGCCATACCAGCCAGCCCATGATGTACCCTAGTCATGCCGGATGATTGGTGACGCGCCACTGCGTCGCTACCCATGGGGCAGGCGCACGATCGCTGACAGCAACCTGCACATGCGCCCATTGGCGCTCTCAGCTCACCTCATCGTGTTACCAGCACGTGTCTTGGTGCCTTCACAGTAGCGCAGAAACCGCGAAAACCAACGCCCCCAGCGGTTCAGGCCTCTGAGGGGGCGCACGATGAGACAGCGCGTCACCACCGTCGCAGCTCACCGGGGAGCTCGCGCCACTTCTCAACAAATGTAGTCGCTCACATTTTGATATAGCTCTTGCGGCAGCGCTTATTTCCTATTAAATAGGAAAATTTAACTCGCCTTCGCGTGTACTCCCGTGCGTTTCCCCACCGCGCTCAGCGCTCGGGTGCGGCGACCGGATCCGCCGTGACCAGCGAGGCCTGCAACTCCTGCGGGCACGTCGGCGAACGCCGGGAACGACACGAAGGCCGGCATCGGCCTCTTTTCGCGCTCTTCGCAACCAGCCATGCACGTCCTCCAGCAGGACCGCGCGACGATCAACGCCTCGGCAGCCGGCACAGCCGAGGCCGATCAGCCGCCCATACCCGCAACGATGCAGCCCCCGAGACACCGCCACGCCCAGCGAACGCACGCCACACGCACCGAGCACGCTGAAGATGGAGAATGAAGGCAACGTCAGGGAGATAGGCGCCGTCATCGAGCGTCGGCCGATCGCGCTCGGGAACGCCACAGTACCCAGATTCTCGCGCGGACCGCCACCCACGAGCAGCCAAGCGCCAGCCAGCCGCACGCACCGCCGGCGACACCGGACGCATGGAAGAGCGGGTAGGACCAGGCAGCCGAGCCGACGAACGCCCAATCCAACTGCGCAGGACGCAAAAAGCGCGCCTCGAGCACCCCAATCCCCGGGCCGCAGGCCGCGATGCCGGACAGCAACGCTCCACGCCCACGCGGGTCCTGAAGGGGACCAGCGCGCCACACCCACACCGATCGCATGACGCAGGGGACCACGAGCGCCGTCAGCACCGTCGCCGGTGTCGCGACGATCAGGACCCAAAAGACACCAGCGGATACCAGGCGTTGAGCGGCATGGGACCGTGATATTTCCAGCACCATCGGCTCTGCCCCATCATCGCGCCACCCATCCAGAGCCCCGACATGCTGAGGGACTGCAACGAGTGAGCCCGCGAGGATGCGAGCCAGGCGCGCCTCATAACGATCACTTCGGCGAAGATGACCGCGACGAGGCCGTATGCGCCGATGATGTCTCCCGAAAAAGACGATGCCGTGCAGCAGACCGAAGGCGAGCATCCACCACCCGCGGCGACGTATCAGGCGCGAGGCCGTACGACGAACGTGACGCTCGATGTTCTCCTCGACAATCTGCTCGCTGGACCGGATGCCAGCCGGCGACCACCTCGGCGGGGACGTTCTGCTCGATGGCCTACGCTCACGCTCCATCGTGCGCGAAGCGCATGATCGCCATGCCGAAGCCAAAGAGAAGCGAAAACGGCGGGTAGGCTCGACGATCGACAAAACAGAGTCCGCACAGATCTACCACCACTGGTCGGCGCCATTCATCGCTTCGAGCGCCGCGTGTCCTGCCTGAGTCTCCGGAAGTAGCTGAGCCGAAGGGCACATTCGCCAGTGCAATGAGGCGCAAGCAGTGAAGCCGCGCGCACATCGGTGCCGGATATCGAAGCTGGCGTTCTCCCGTGAAAGACAGGGTGTGCATGGCGTCGCCACTCGTCGTGGTCTCAGTGTGCGACAAAGGGGCGAGGCCGGAGATCGTTTCCGGGCCTCGCCCTGATTTGACGTCGCGCGGGTCGGTACATCGCTGACATCATGGCCTGCTGCTGAAGCTCTTTGCGCTGCTGCCGGCTCGAACGACGAGGACGATGCCCACGATCAGCAGAACGACGCCGGACACACCAGCCACGGTGCTCCACAGGAACGAGTTGCCAACCGCTGTTCGTAAAATCATTGGGGCTCATACTCATGCCCGACATGCTTGCCTTCTGATCGACGCCTTCGCAGCGGACCGTGTGCAGGTGCCCTTGTTCAGGCCGTCGATGCAGTAGATCGACTTATCGGCACTGGAACGAGGGACATGTCGTACGCGTTGTTGCCCGAGTCAACCATCTTGCACGTAGTCGCCTCGCCGCCCGAGATCATGATCATGTAGCTACCGACTCCGGCGACCTCGACGGTGCCGCCGTTCGAGAAGAGCACCTTGAGACAGAGCGCTAGTCGACATCCGTGACACCCTGGAACCACAGGGACGAAAGAAAAGGATGGGAGCCGCGACAAAAAGACGCGGAGGACGCCGAGGACGATGAGGATGATGCCGGGGGCTTTGCTCGGACCCTTCACGGTGGGCATCGCGACCGGACCACCATAGCCTCCTCCTGAAAGTTCTGAGGCCCTCCTGCATCGGCATACCCTGCATCGGCATACCCTGCATGGGCATACCCTGCATCGGAGCGCCCGCTCCGTTCTCACCGATACTGGGGCCAGGGTGTGCCCTGATCGCCAGGACACCGTAGGGGAATTCGACATGTGCGTGCCTTCCTGAAGGAAATCTTACTTAAGCATAACAATGCGGAACACGGACTGGACAGTGCACCGACGCAATTGGAACGCTCAGATACCCCTCGATCGTACGCTGTTTCCTCCCGTGGAAGCGCCAGAGGGAACCGCAAAGGGGACGAGGCCGGGATAGTTCCCCAGCCTCGTCCCCTTTCCTGAGCTGAGGTCAGCGCACGGCGCGCAGCATGGCTTCCTGCGTGATGCGGCGGCGCTTGCCGTTCACCTGCACCAGGAGGACGATGCCGACGATCCGGACGATCAGGCCGGCGACACCGACGACAGTTCCCCCACACGAAGGGCATGACGAAGACCTTTGTCACAGCCTCAGGCGACGCGTTGAATGCGGTAATGCTCGCGCTGCTGGCAATGCGTTCACACCGCAACATGTACTGGCCTGCAGGAATACCTGATGCATTGTGAGACGCCCTTTTTATCCTTATAGGGGGTGAGTTGGTACAGCTTGCCACCCGCATCCATGAGGAAGCATGCGGGGTCAGCGCCGTCGGTGGTAACCGTGAATTCGCCATCCTCAGTCACGGTCACAATGCTGTCGTTGGCCGTCGTACCGCCCTTGACCGCGTTACCATCAGTGCCAGCACACCGACGAAAATCGTGGCGACGAAGACGATCGGCGCGATGGCGACCATGAGCACCACGCCGAGAACGAGCGTTGTAATGGCGCCGCCTCGACCGGGCAGCTTCGGCATGACCACCGGGCGGGAGCACCGTAGCCCCTGCGGAGCTGCGGCACCCAGGTAGGGAGAGTACCATTCGTGGGCACCGCGCCCGGCTGGCCCGCGGGACCGTAGGAGGGGTTCGACATGTCTGTGCCTTTCTGATGAGAATTCTGCTCGACCGGGGGTGAGGCGTGCAGATTGATGAGAACGATGCCAACATAGCACATCGATGTCCCCGCGCGGGATCGGCGGGGAAAAATACCGAGTTCTGGTCGCGTGTCAGCTCAGCGACACTCCGCTCGAGACGCTCCTCGCGCAGCTCGGCAGCACCCGGCATCGAGCGGCTCCAGCGTCGCACCCGTGGCGCGCTCAAGCAGCAAGATCCGCCAGCTCGGGGTTACGAGCGAGGGCGGGGACCCGTGCATGTGGGTGGCGATGACCCGGAGCCCTGAACGGCACCGTCATAACGCACCTCGGGCGCTTCTTCCCCCTGGGGCGTGCCGTTTTCCAACACCGGAGATGACGCGTCCCAGCAGAGGGGGCGTCGGGGCCGAGGACGGTGCCGCCACCATGGTTTTTCGAAGCCGGTGAGGGTCTGGGTCAGGCCGTCGAGGACGGGCTCACAGACGAGCTCGCCGATCGCTCGGTGCCCCTGAGGGGCGCGTCGTAATGTCGAGGACGCCCATGCCGGGAACGCGCACGCCGCGCGCGTCCTCGTACCAGTGGCCAGAACCTGCAGCGAGGCGCAGATCGCGAGCGGGCGACCCGCGTCGAGGGCTCGGGCGAGACCGGAGGTGCCACGGAACTTGTCGGCCGCGAGCGCCTGGGCGGTGTCCTCGCCGCCGCCGAGCGTGTAGATGTCCAGGCTGTCCGGAATCTCCTCGGTCAAACCGACATGAACGACCTCGGCGTCGATACCGCGCCTGCGGGCACGCTCGGCGAGGATCAGAGCATTACCGCTGTCGCCGTAGGTACCCAGGACCTCGGGCATGAGGGACGCCGATTCGCAGCGTGGGCGCTCATCGCGTGCCTTCCTTTCGATCGAGCAGGACCTTGAAGTCGCGCATGGCCGTGTAGTTGAGGAGCATCTCGACGCGACCGGGCTCGCACGCGGCCAGGGCGTCCATGGGCAGCGGAACGAGGTCGCAGTGGACGCCCGCATATTCGAGGCGCACGGCCGGGTCGGCGCCACGCTCACCGCAGGCGACGACGCGGCGGCCGGGCTGCTTGACGGCGGAAAAGTCGACGTCCCACAGCCGGGAGAGGTCCTGACCGTCGGGCACTGGCCGTTGACGCCGATAACAACCTGATCGACGCGCGGGTCGATCATCGTCATAGCTTCCTGCCATCCGGCGGGATTCTTGGCGAGCATGAGGCGCGCGCTGCGTCCGTTGACGTCGTGGACGGAGTAGCGTCCGCGACCTCGGTGACGCTGCTGACGGCCGCGGCGGCAGCAGCGAGGGTCGATGCCCATCGCGACGGCAGCGGCGACGGCCTGTGCAGCGTGCCGAGGTTGGCGCGCCCGGGAAGCTAACAGGTCGAGGGGACGCTGACGCCGTCCGGTCCGCGTAGCGTCGCGCGCGGACCCTCGAACCAGCTCGATGTCCTCGAGCCACCACTGAGGCTGCGGACGGGCGCTGAGCTCAGGCAGAGCCTCACCGTCGAAAGCGGGGGATCAGGTGCCAGTCCTCGCCGGAGCGGACGACGCGGCCGCCGCGCGGTACGCCGCGAGTCACCTCCCCAACCGGCACCCGCAGCCACCCACGACATTCGGGTTTGTCGGCGGCGGCCGAGACGATGAGGGGTCGTCGCAGTTCGCGACAACGATGGCATCCGAATGGGTCGAAGCGCCGTCACGCAGGCGACGCTCGACGGAGCCGATTTCACCGACGCGATCGAGCTGATCGCGCGGAGATCAGGTACACGAAGACCGCTGGATTGACGTCGGCGGCGACGGCAGGCACGTGCATCTCGTCGACCTCGAGGGCGGCTCGCGTCGCTCCCTTGCCCTGCATGAGGGCCGTAATAACGCCCGAGGTCATGTTGTCGCCGTTGATGTTGGAGGCGACGGGACCGGCGCTTTCGAGCGCTGCGCGCACCATGCGGGTCGTCGTCGACTTTCCGTTCGTGCCGGTCACGATGACGGAGGGAGTAGGGGCTGCCAGCTCCGGAGGAACTCGGCGAGATACGCATGGCAACCTCGCCGCCGATCATGCCGCCGGATCCGCGTCCGAGGGGCCCGGGAGGCGAAGCGGGCGGCACCGCCGGCCGCTTTGGCCAGGCGCGAGCGCACCGACAGGTGATGCGAAGATTTCGTCATGCGTCCACGTTAACGCATGCGGGGCGTCGCTCGCGCCGCTGACGCATCTCAACCCTTTCTCTCTGGACACAGACGAGGGGCACCGAGGGGACCACTATCCGCGCGCGACACGCTGATACGCGCCTGACCTGCGCAGATAGTTACGCATTGCATACCAACGTTATCCACGCCATCTCTGTGTGACGGTATCGATATATCCCACCGGTTAATACCGGCCAGTCAGACACCGAACAGCGCCGCCCCAACATCTCACAACCTGAGCAATCACAAAGGAAAACGCCCACCCATTGACATAATTGCGGGTCAGATGGTATTTCCGAAAAATAGTCGCAAATCTGGCGCACGGATTTCACGCACCCCTGCACGTTTGTGCCAAGCGGTCCACGCGCCGCAATCGACTATCGAAACCGGTCGTGACCTGGTAAAAAGCTGTGTTCAGCAGGGCGAAAGCCTGTTGCCTGTTCAGGCTTCGGTCGGGGATCCTGTATGCCCCCGGATCCTCGATCGAATATGCTGCAGGGACCCATCCAGTGGATGGGTCCGCAATCACTATGTCTCGATGCCCTAGCGGCCAGAGACGATCGTCCCCTCAATCACCGCGCGCGCCTTCGATCGCGGCGCAGCCGGTAGAGGCCGAACGCGCCGGGGCCTCGGAGGAGGCGAGCGCCGCGAGCGCCCGCACCGGATTCCACACGGTGAGGGAGCCACCAGAGCGAGCCTCAGACCTCGAGGAGCTATCCCACGGGCGCTGGCCTCGCCGCATCGGCATGACCTGACCGTCCTGAGACGCAGCGGACACGCGATTACGCCTGGCTTCAGCAGCCGTGACCGCCTCGCGCAGGGCGTCCCGTTCCTCCTCAGGGCCTCGACGCGGCGCTCGAGCTCGAGGATGCGTCGAATCCCTGCGAGGTTGATGCCCTCTTCCTGGCTCATCCGCTGCACGTCGCGCAGGCGCTGCGTCCCGCTTCGTATAGCGGCGACCCCGCCCTTGGTACGGGCGGGGATCACCAGGCCGGGCGGTCGTACTGGCGCAGCGTCTGCGGGTGCATGCCCGCCAGCTCGGCCGCGACCGAAATGACGAACGTCACCGCATCGTCTGTTCCAGTCGGTGCCACGGCTTACTCCTCCACGGCCTCGAACAGGGGATGCGCGCGTCGAGGTCACCCTCGGCCTGCGCCATCTCCTTCGCGAGCTTCTTGAGATCGCGGCTCGGCTTGTCAGGAACCTGGATGGCCACGCGGGCAATCAGGTCACCCGTCGCCTGGAGGTCTTCACTCCCCGCCGCGCACGCAAATCTCACAGCCCGAGGAGGGCCCGCGGGCACCTTGACGAGTGGCCGTATTGCCGTCCACCATGGGCACATCGACGACGGTGCCGAGGATGGCCTCGGACACGGTCACGGGCAGATCCATGACCAGGTCGTTACCCTCCCGCGAGTACACGGGGTGCGGCTTGACGGTCACGGCGACCTCGAGGTCGCCGAGTGGGACCGCCGTTAATGCCGGGCTTGCCGTGGCCCTTGACGCGGACCTTCTGGCCGTCCTTGATACCCGCGGGGATACGGACCTTGATCGGAGGCCGCCGACCTTAATGGTCAGGGTCGCGCCGTTCAGGGGCCTGACGGAAGGAAATGGCCAGCTTTTCGCGCACGGTCCCACCCTTTTCGGGGGTGGGCGCGCCCTGCTGGGCGTGACCAGCGGCACCGAAGGGCGAACCGTAGGGGTCGCCCCCGAAGCGACGCTACCGCCGCCACCGCCGAAGAGGCCGGAGAGGATGTCCTCGAAACCAGCCCCGCCGCCGGGCATGCCGGATGTCTGGAAGCGCACGTTTGGACCGCCGCCACCGAAGCCGCCGCCGCTGAAGGCCCCGAAGAGATCCTCGAAGCCGCCTGTGCCGCCCGATCCGGCGGAGAATCGAGCCCGCCGCCGGCCATCGCGCGGATCGCGTCGTAGCGCTTGCGATCCTCGTCGTTGGACAGGACCGCGTATGCCTCACCGATTTCCTTGAACTTGGCTTCGGCTGCCTTGTCGCCCGGGTTCTGATCCGGGTGCCGCTTGCGAGCCAGCTACGGTGAGGCCTTCGTGATGGCCTTCTTGTCCGCCGTCTTGTCGACTCCGAGGACCTTGTAAAGTCCTTGGAGAACCAGTCCCTGTTCACTCACGCGCGTGTCACCTCTCTTTCAGTTGCAGAGCGTGTCGATGTCATTCAGGGTTGTTCACCAGCACCTTCGCGGCGCGCACGACGCGGTCTGCGCGGCGGTAGCCGCTCGCGAGGACCTGCCCGATGACGGGGTGGTCGACGTCCGGGCTGGTTGTCGCCATGAGGGGCGTCGTGCAGGGGTGGGGTCGAAGTCGTCGCCCTCGGCGCCGTAGCGCTCCAGCTCGAAACGCGTCTTGAGCGTCTCCTCGAGCTTCGTGGCGATCGACGCGAAGGGACCGTCCTCCAGGTCGCCGTGCGCGCGGGCGGCGGCGATATCGTCGAGGACGCTGATGAGCGACTCGATGACCTCGTCCTGACCGGCGGTCTTGTGGCCGGGGATGGCCTCCTTGGAGCGGCGCACGTAGTTGGCGTACTCCTGGCCCTGGTTGTACAGCTCCGCGTTGGCGCGGGCCAGCTGGTCTTCGACGGCCGCGATGCGCTCGAGGGCGTTGGCGAGGTCGGAGTCCTCGATCTGCTCCTCGAAGGCGCTCATGTCGTCGGTCGCGTCCTCGGACGAGGCCTGGGCCGCGTCATTCGCTCCGGGCGCGGTCTCGTTATTCTCGGCCGCCTGGCCGGCCGGGGCCGACTCGGTGGAGTCGGCCCCGGCGACGTTGGCGTCTTCGTTGGGCGCCGAGAAACCGTTGGTTTTCTTCGGTGCTCACTTGTCATCCTCGTCAACGATCTCGGCGTCCACGACGTCGTCCTGCGCAGGCGCGGACTGGGCGCCGGCCTCGTCGGCCTGCTGCTTGGCGTAGATCTCCTGGCCGATCTTCATGCCGGACTCGGACAGGGTCGCCATCGTGGACTTCACAGCCTCGATGTCGTCACCCTTGAGGGGCTTCCTTGACGGCGTCGACGTCCTTCTGGACGGCCTCGCGGGTCGCCTCGGAGATCTTGTCGGCCTCGTCCTGAGCAGCTTCTCCGTCGCGTAGACGGTCTGCTCCAGCCTGGTTGCGGGTGTCGGCCTCTTCGCGGCGCTTCTTGTCCTCGGCGGCGTGCTCCTCGGCCTCGCGCACCATGCGGTCGATGTCCTCCTTGGGCAGGGAGGAACCGCCGGTGATCGTCACCGACTGCTCCTTGCCGGTGCCACGGTCCTTCGCGGAGACGTGAACGATGCCGTTCGCGTCGATGTCGAAGGTGACCTCGATCTGCGGCACACCACGGGGAGCCGGGGCGATGCCGGACAGCTCGAAGGTACCGAGCAGCTTGTTGTCACGAGCGAACTCACGCTCGCCCTGGTGAGACCTGGATGAGCACGGAGGGCTGGCCGTCCTCGGCGGTGGAGAAGATCTCCGAGGGCCTTGGTCGGGATGGCCGTGTTGCGGTCGATGAGCTTGGTCATGACGCCACCCTTGGTCTCGATGCCGAGCGACAGCGGGGTCACGTCGATGAGCAGGACGTCCTTGCGGTCACCCTGGATGACGCCGGCCTGCAGGGCGGCGCCCACGGCGACGACCTCATCGGGGTTGACGCCCTTGTTGGGCTCGCGACCACCGGTCAGCTCCTTGACGACCTCGGTGACGGCGGGCATACGGGTGGAGCCGCCGACGAGCACGACGTGGTCGATCTCGGAAACGGTCACGCCGGCCTCGGCCATGACATCGCGGAAGGGCTTCTTGGTGCGCTCGAGCAGGTCGGAGGTCAGCTCCTCGAACTTGGCGCGCGTCAGGGTCTCATCCAGGTGGATGGGGCCGTCGGCGGTCATGGACAGGTACTGCAGCGAGATGTTCGTGGAGGTCGCGGAGGACAGCTCCTTCTTCGCCTGCTCAGCGGCTTCCGCGAGGCGCTGGAGGGCGACCGCGTCCTGGACAGGGTCGGCGCCGGTCTTGGCCTTGACCTGGTCGATCAGCCAGTTGACGATGCGCTGATCCCAGTCGTCGCCGCCCAGGTGGTTGTCACCGGAGGTGGCGCGCACCTGAATGGTGGAGAAGCCGTCGTCATCCTTACCCACCTCGAGGAGGGACACGTCGAAGGTGCCGCCACCGAGGTCGAAGACCAGGATGAGCTCGTCTTCCTTGCCCTTTTTCGAGGGCCGTAGGCCAGGGGCCGCGGCCGTGGGCTCGTTGACGATGCGCTCGACCTTGAGGCCGGCGATCTGACCAGCGTCCTTCGTGGCCTGACGCTGAGCGTCGTTGAAGTAGGCGGGGACGGTGATGACAGCCTCGGTGACGGGCTCGCCCAGGTAGGCCTCGGCGTCAGCCTTCAGCTTCATGAGGATGCGCGCGGAGATTTCCTGCGCGGTGTACTTCTTGCCGTCGATCTCCACGGTCCAGTCAGTGCCCATGTGGCGCTTGACGGAGGAGATGGTGCGGTCAACGTTGGTGACGGCCTGGCGCTTGGCGATCTCGCCGACCAGGACCTCGCCGGTCTTGGAGAAGGCGACGACCGAGGGGGTCGTGCGGGCGCCTTCAGCGTTGGGGATGATGGTGGGCTCGCCGCCTTCGAGGACGGCGATAGCGGAGTTGGTGGTACCGAGGTCGATGCCGACTGCACGTGCCATGGTTGTTGTCCTTTCGTTCGCTAGGCCGTCTCCGCTTCCGGAGCGGCTCGCGTTGGTCTGTGTGGTTTCTGCGGTGCCGGGAGGTTCCCGACACATCCTTGAGTCTGATGTACTCAACTTTAGGAGCGGGGTTTTTATTCCGCAACCCGTAGCTCTCAAACCTGAGTCTGATGTACTCAACTTTGCTGGGCCGACTTTTATTCCATCGTCAGCCCTCGAAAGTTTGAGTCACTCAAAACCTGAGTCTGATGTACTCAACTCTGTTTTCTTTCTTTTATTCCACTCCACCCGCTCAGACGAAACATGGCCTCGCACTACCAATAGTTCCGCAGTGTCAAGCATGCGTAAGTGAAGCGAAAGCCGGTCGTAAGTTTTTACAAAACTAGAAAGTGGCGTACTACACCCCTCCTCTGGCAAACTAGTAACGCTCTCAACGACCGAGAGTCCCGTCAATCAATGGAGACTTGATGCGCATCACGAAACGACTGGCTGGCAGCCTCCTCGCCGGCCTACTGACACTAGGAATGGCAGGTCCCGCCTTGGCCGACACGCCAGCAGCCGACGGCGCCCAGTCCGCCGCCCCCGCCCCCCAGGCCACCTACGACGCGCGCTACGCGATCCCCGCAACCGTCGCCGCCTCTGACCAGGCAAAGGTCGCGCAGTGGCAGGACATGAAGTACGCCATGTTCATCCACTGGGGCGTCTACTCCTCCTACGCCGGCTGGTACAAGGGCCAGAAGCAGGAAGTGGGCTACCCCGAGCAGATCAAGGCGTGGGGCCACCAGCAGACCTGGGACTCCCGCATCCCGCTGCAGGGCATCCCGCGCGACGAGTACCTGGCCACCGCCCAGACCTTCGAGGCCCCCAACTTCGACGCGACCGCATGGTGCCAGCAGGCCAAGGACAGCGGCATGAAGATGCTGCTCATCACCTCCCAAGCACCACGACGGCTTCGCCATGTGGGACACGGCCACGACCGACTACAACTTCACGAAGCAGTCACCCTCGCACCGCGACCCGCTCCTCGAGCTGTCGCAGGCCTGCAAGAAGGTCGGCATCAAGTTCGGCCTCTACTTCTCCAACATTGACTGGGAGAAGCAGCCCGAGAACCCGTGGCGTAACGACAACACGCTGGACGAAGAGGGCTACATGGACTACATCCATGCTCAGCTCAAGGAACTCCTCGGCGGCAAGTACGGCGAGATCGCCGAGCTCTGGTACGACATGGGCAAGCCGAACCCTGAGCAGTCCGACCAGCTGCGCACATGGGCCCACGAGCTCCAGCCGAACATCATGATCAACTCGCGCGTGGGCAACGACCGCGCGGACTTCGAGGTCGGCTGGGACAACGAGATGCAGTCCGAGCAGACCCAGGGCCCCTGGGAGTCGGCCGTCTCGATCTTCCACAAGACCTGGGGCTACGCCAACTGGGACGACGCTGCTGCCAAGTTCAAGGACACCGGCTACCCGGACTACTCCGAGGAAGACTGGGACCACATGATTGACGTCGACAACACGACGGCGTTGCGTAAGGCCCCGGGCGGCGCCCACACCAAGACCACCGAGATCGTGGGCAACATGTTCTCGACCGTGGCCCTGGGCGGCCAGTTCCTCTTCAACGTCGGCCCGAAGTTCGACGGCTCCTACGACCCGTGGGACGCCTCCGTCCTCAAGGGCATCGGCGACTGGAACCGCGCCCACCCCGGCATCCTGAGCAACTCGCGTCCGACCCACTTCCCGATCGAGACCTGGGGCAAGACCATGGTCGATGATTCCCACATCTACCTGGGCATCGAGAGAAGTGGCCCGCCGACGGCACGATCACGCTGCGCGGCGCCGGTGCCAACGACATCTCCTCGGTGAAGCTGGACGGCTCCGACGCTGCTCTGACCTACAAGGTCGAGGGCAACGACCTCGTCATCACGCTGCCCGCGCAGCCCGACGAGATCCTCCCCGTCGTCACGGTCACCACGAACGGCGCGCCCACCTACGTGCCCACCGGCCTGACCACCATCGGCACCGAGGCGACCACGATCCCCGCCTCCGGCCTCGAAAAGTTCAAGGCCCCCACCCCCAAGACCGGCGAGACCAGCTTCACGGCCTCCATCACCTCCGGTGACAAGGTCGCCTCGGGAGTGAGCGTCTCCTTCGACACCGAGGGCTTCACGGACGCCTACGCGAAGTACAAGGTCACCGTCGACGGCCAGGTCATCAAGGGCCTGACGGTCGCCGAACTCAAGGAGGGCGTCGGCCCCTTCACCATCGGCTCGAACCAGACCGCTCGCGTGACCCTCGAGTACGACAACCCGGCGTACGCCCTCAAGGGCTTCGGCAAAGACACGACCGTCAAGTCGGTCACCGTCAAGGCCGACAAGCTCTCGACCCCCGCAGTGACCGTCGAGCCTTCGAGCGTCGAGGCCGGCAAGACCGTCAACGTGAGGGGCACGGGCTTCGCGCCCGAGTCCGCCGTGACGATCACGCTGCACTCTGAGCCCGTCGAGGTCGGCACCGCTACCACGGATGAAAACGGCGAGTTCACCGCCGCGGTGACGGTCCCCGCCAACACCGAGGCCGGCGATCACACGGTCGTCGCCGCGTCTGACACGCCCACTGTGACGGCCTCCGCGCCGCTGACGGTCACCGCACCCCCGGCACCCGCCGAGGACCCGAGCGCCGCTCCGAGCACGCAGCCCTCCGCAGCTCCGGCGCCCGCCCCCGAGCAGGGCGGCAAGGGAGGCCTGGCACGCACCGGCACCAACGCGCTGCTCGCCGTGGCAGCCGCGCTGATCGCCGCGGGAGCAGGCACGGCGTTCATCCGCCGCTCGCGCCTGGCCAAGTCCTAAGCACGCGTGGGCTTAACCACCACAGGTGGGGGCGGGGCGCAGCTGACGCTGCGCCCCGCCCCCACTTACACTGGAGCAATGCGCTGCGACCACTTTGACGCCGGAACATGCCGGTCCTGCACCCTCCTCCCCCAGCCCTACGAGCGCCAGCTCGCCCGGCAAGGTGGAGGCCGTCGCGGCCACCCTCTCCCCCGTCCCAGGAGCCAGCGAGATCGCCTGGCTGGCCCCCGGCCTCGTCCCCGGAGAAGGGATTTCGCACGAGCGCGAAACTCGTCGTCGGAGGAACCCGCCGCCGCCCCACCCTGGGCATCCTGGGCCCCGACCGTCGCGGCGTCGACCTGCCCGGCTGCCCCATCCAGCACCCCGCGATCAACCGCGCGACGCCCGGCCTCAAGCGATTCATTCGTTCCCTGGACCTGACTCCCTACGACGTTCCCACCAAGCGCGGGGAGCTCAAGAACATCCTCATCACCGTGGGCGAGGACCAGCGGCTCATGATCCGCTTCGTCCTGCGCACGCGCGACCGCGTGTCCGACATCCGCTCGGCGCTGCCGCTGCTGCGCGACCTCGTGCCGAGCGCGCACGTCGTCACCGCGAACATTCACCCCACGCACGAGGCCATCGTGGAGGGTCCCGACGAGATAATCCTGACGCGCGCCCGCACGCTTCCCCTGGCCGTGGAGGGCCTCGAGCTTGGGCCTCGCTCCTTCGCGCAGACGAACGCGTCCGTCGCCTCAGCCCTGTACGAGCAGGCCTCGGTGTGGGCGTCTCGTCCCTTCGCCGACGGGCGGCTGCCCGAAAGCCTGTGGGACCTGTACTGCGGCGTCGGCGGCTTCGCCCTCGCCGCCGCGCGCGCCGGATTCCCGCGCGTCACCGGCGTCGAGGTGTCCTCCGGGGCGATCTCCTCGGCCATCAGCGCCGCCCGCCACGCGGGCCTATCGCGATCGGCCGCGATCCTTCATCGCGGACGATGCGACCGCGTGGGCACGCGCCCAGTCGCCCGAGGACGTGCCCGACGTCATCGTCGTCAACCCACCGCGTCGAGGCATCGGGGCCGACCTGGCCGCCTACCTGAACGAGTGCGACGCGCCCCGCGTCATCTACTCCTCGTGCAACCCCGCCTCTCTGGCCACGGACCTGGCGGCCATGCCCACGCTGCACCCCGTCGAAGGCCGCCTCTTCGACATGTTCCCCCACACGACCCACGCCGAGGTCGCACTCCTCCTCGAGCGCGCGTAGGTCGCTCGGGTCGCGCGACCGGTCCGGGCCTCGACCCGTTACAATTGGACCTAACGTTAGGAGAAACATGACCGTCGAACTTATCACCGCCGCCACGCCCGAAATCCACGAGGCCATGGGGCGCCTGATCCCCCAGCTGTCCCGCTCCGCCGCCCCCATGAGCGAGGCCGACGTTGAGCGCTTCCTCGCCCAGGGCGGCGTCCACCTCTTCGTGTTCCGCCCCGACACCGCTGACGCGGAGGGCAACCACCCGATCCTCGGCATGCTGTCGCTGGCCACCTTCGAGATTCCGACGGGCGTGCGCGCGTGGGTCGAGGACGTCGTCGTCGACGAGGCCGCCCGCGGCCAGGGTGCCGGCCAGTCCCTCGTGGTCGCCGCGATCGAGCACGCGAAGAAGGTCGGCGCGCGCACCGTCGACCTCACCTCGCGCCCTTCGCGCGAGGCCGCGAACCGCCTGTACCAGCGCGCCGGCTTCCAGCTGCGCGAGACAAACGTGTACCGCGTGACGCTCGAGAAGAAGTGAGCATGCGGCGCTTGCAATGCTTACGACCTTAGCGCCGTTTGCAGCGATTGCGTTGCGTGTTGCTGCTTGATTCTTCGTATTGCCGCCCGCCCCCGCATGATGCGTGGGCGGGCGGTTCGTTTGGGGCGATAGCGCACGGTCTGCTTCGGCCTGGCTGTGGTCGGCGCGCCTGGCCGGACTCACCGATAGTCGCAGGGCATGCCAGCTACCCCGGTGGCACAACTAAATTCGCCCGGCACGGGGTCTCTTGTGCAAACCCGCGAAAAACTTCGCCCGGCGCGACCCCTCCAGCGGTGTTATCGCGAAAAAACTCGCCCAGCGCGCCACAAAACGCCGATTTTGAGCCATTTTTCGTGTGCAGGGCGAACTTTTTCGCGCTCGTGTCCGCACCGGGCCGAGCAGGGCGAACTTTTTCGCGCACAGAACACGGCCACGTGCCAACTTTGAAACCAATAACACCTCTGCAGCCACTGATGCAGGCCAGCATGAAACCGCCGACACCACTGCAACCGAAAAATGCACGAAAAACAGCTTCTTTTCGCCCGCAAAGGCGATGGCGGTTTCATCTGAGGCTCGCCCTGCGCGAGCAAAGGTGATGGCGGTTTCAACCCCACGCACAGACGAGCGAGCAAAGGCGACAGGGGTTTCACGCGAGAGATTTGTGATGCCCGTGGGCGGCGGCAGAGCCAGAGCCAAACAAAAGTCGCACGTAATTTAACGCGGTCAGTTTTAAAGAATGCCTCAAAACGTTGCAATTCCAACGATGTCAATTCAACATTTGAAATACTCGAAGGGGAATTACGTGCGACATTGATGCGGAGAGACGGGTCCTGGCCGGACAACGAGCCGACGCGCCGAGCCACACATCAGCGACCAGGCGGCGCCGGTGTGGAGGGCGCCGGAGGGACCGGAGAGCGTAAGAGGGCCTGGCTGCCGCGCCCACGTGGGCGGTGGCGGGGCCACGCCCCCAAAAAGTCGCACGTAATTTAACGCGGTCAGTTTTAAAGAATGTCTCAAAACGTTGCAATCCCAACGATGTGAATTCAATGTTTGAAATACTCGAAGGGGAATTACGTGCGAAATTGGGTACGGTCTCAGCAAGGCGGCAAGTGAGGTCTGGACGCGACACCTGTGCGGTGGCGACGGGGCCTGGCCGGGCTTCGAGGCGACGCGCCGAGCGAAGCTCGCGGCGCGGACGGCTCGCGGGCGGGCCGCCGCCCACCGGCACACACAGCGGCCGGGCCCGACGGCGCCCGGAACACCAGCGGCGCCACAAGCACCGCCGAACGGAGAAGCCTCAGAACTCCTCGTAGTACTCCGGGTTCTGGTCGGCCTGGCGGCCGTCGGGGCGCCCGAGCGCGCTGATCGCAGCCATCTGCTCAGGCGATAGCGAGAAGGAGAAGATGTCGAGGTTCTCGCGCTGGCGCTCAGGGTTACCGGACTTGGGCAGGGGCATGGTGCCGAGCTGGTAGTGCCAGCGCAGGATGATCCGCGACGGGGAGACACCCGCTTCGGAGGCCAGGGCGACGATCGCGGGGTCTTCGACGATGCGCCACTTGCGCCCCAGCGGACTCCAGGATTCGGTGAGCACGCCGACCTGCGCGTGGTAGGCCAGAGCGGAGGCCTGCGGGAAGTAGGGGTGCAGCTCGATTTGGTTGACGCTGGGGTACTCGCCGGTCTCGGCGTGGACACGGTCGAGGTGTTCGGGCAGGAAGTTGCATACGCCGACGGAGCGGATGAGGCCGCGGTCGCGCGCGTCCAGCAGGGCTTGGAAGGCCTCGACGTAGAGGCCGCGCTTGGGGTTGGGCCAGTGGATGAGGTACATGTCCCAGTAGTCCAGGCCGGCGCGCATGAGGGATTCTTCGAGGGTGTAGACGGCCTGGTCGTAGCGCTGGTGACGCCCGGGGAGCTTGGAGACCAGACGCAGCTCCTCGCGGGGGATGCCGCAGCCGCGTACCGCCGCCCCGAGGGCACCCTCGTTCTCGTAGTTGAAGGCGCTATCCAGCATGCGATACCCGGCCTCAATGCCGGACACCATGGAGGCCACGCCCGAGGCGCCGCGCAGGTTGTAGGTGCCCAGCGCGATCGCGGGAACGTCCAGGCCGTCGGACAGGGTGTATGCGGGAATCTCACTCATGTCTCAAGCGTAGGCCACGCCACGCGCGGCGTTCTACCATTGGGGTATGGCACAGCTTGAACTGGACGAGGTCCACGCGAACGCGGTGGACTATCAGCATTTCCTCCTTGATTCTCCTTCCCCCTATCACGCGGCCGAGGTCGTGGCGCAGCGCCTGGTGGACGCCGGCTTTACGCGTGTCGACGAGAAGGGCGCGTGGGATGCATCCCCGGGCGGTCACGTGATGGTGCGCGGTGGCGCGGTGGCCGCGTGGTTTGTCCCGCAGACGGTGGCCGACGACGCGGGCTTCCGCATCGTGGGCGCGCACACGGATTCGCCGGCGCTGTCGGTGAAGCCGTCGGTGCAGTCGACGACGCCGGATGGTTGGGGCCAGATCGACGTCGAGGTGTACGGCGGCATGATGTGGAACTCGTGGCTGGATCGCGAGCTGACACTGGCGGGCCGTCTGGTCCTGAATAGCCGCGAGGTCGTCCTGGCCCGCACGGGCCCGATTGCGCGCATCCCGCAGCTGGCGATTCACCTGGATCGCGACGTCAATCCGGGTGGCCTGAAGCTGGATCCGCAGAAGCACCTGCACCCGGTGTGGACGGTGGATAACCCGTACGGCAACGTGTTGGAGTATGTGGCGCGCACGGCGGGCCTGGACGACGCGTCGCAGGTCGCGGCGTTCGACCTGATTCTCACCCCCAGCCAGGGGCCGGGCTTTTTCGGTGACAAGGGCCAGTTCATCGCGGCCTCGCGCCAGGACAACCTGTCGAGCGTGCACCCGGGCCTGGTGGCCCTGGAGCGCCTGGCCGCGCAGGGCACGCCTGCGGGCGGCGATATCACGGTGTTCATGTGTTTCGATCACGAGGAGGTGGGCTCGGGGTCGCGCACGGGTGCGGCCGGCCCGATCCTGGAGACGGTGTTGCGCCGCACGGCGAAGGCTCTGGGCCGCGACGAGGATGGCTTCGAGCGCATGCTGGCGGCTTCCTCGTGCGTGAGCGCGGACGCGGCGCATTCGGTGCACCCGAACTACGCGGGCCACCACGATCCGGATAACCGTCCGATGATGGGCCGCGGCCCGATCATCAAGATCAATTCGAAGCAGCGTTACGCGACGGACGGCGAGGGCATCGCCCTGTGGAATCGTGCGTGCGCGGCGGCAGGCGTGGCTTCGCAGAGCTTCGTGGGCAACAACGCGATGCCGTGTGGGACGACGATCGGCCCGATCACGGCGACCCGCCTGGGGATCCTGACGGTGGACGTGGGCATTGGCCTGCTGTCGATGCACTCGGCGCGCGAGATGAGCCACGTGGATGACCTTCTCGCGCTCTCGCAGGTGCTCGCGGCGTACTGGCAGGGTGCCTGACGCCCGGGTCGCCCGCACGCGGCAAGCCCGAAGGGTGAAGCCGTGCGCGCGGCAGCCACAGCGGGCCCTGACGCCCGTACACATGGGGAAACCCCAGCCTCGTCAATCAATCGGCGAGGCTGGGGTTCTTTCGTCTATTGGGTGCGCTCAGAGGGTGGCAACCGCGGTGACGGTGACGGGCACGTTGCCGCGCGTGGCTTTGGAGTAGGGGCACAGCTGGTGGGCGCGGTCGACGAGGGCCTGGGCGCGGTCGAGCGGGGCTCCGGGGATGAAGACCTTGATGTCGGCGGTCAGGGCGAAGGAGTCGCCCTCGGGGCCGAGCCCGATCGTGGTGCGTACAAGGGAGTCGGTGGTGTCGATGCCCAGTTCCTTGGCGGCCAGGCCCATGGCGCCCTGGAAGCAGGCGCCGTAGCCCATGGCGAAGAGGGCTTCGGGGTTGGCGCCGTCGCCGGGGCCGCCCAGTTCCTTGGGCATGCGCATGACGTGGCTGATGCCGAGCGCGGGGACGGAGGAGGTGCCGGCGCGACCACCGGTGGAGTCGGCGGTGACAGAATATGCAATCTTGCTAGGGTGTATCCATACCCCCATTCCACCACTAGGACTTCAGTCCCGCAAGGGGTTTGACAGAAACACAAGTTTTTTCGCGCACACGGGGACGAGGCCAGGGCCCGCCCCGCGGGTCACGGGCCGTCAGGCGGTGAGGAAGTCCGCGTCGGGGCGGCCACTCAGCGCCTTGGCGACGGCGCGGCGGAAGCGGTCGTTCATGGGAGGGAGCTGGTCGCCTCGGAAGAAGGCGGTTTCGCTGTTTTCGCCGTCGGCGGGGCTCGGCTCGCCATTCACCCACTGCGCGGCGAAGGCGACGTCCAGGTAGGTGGTGACGTCGCCGTTGTCGTAGGTGACGGGACCCACGACCTCGACGGAGAGGAGGCGGCGCACGTCGATACGCACGTCGGCTTCCTCCAAGGCCTCGCGGGCGGCCGCGACGGCGGGTTCCTCGCCGGGGTCGACGATGCCGGTCACGGGGGTCCATGCTCCGTTATCCGAGCGGCGCACGCAGAGGACCTCGACGGCCTCGGGGGCGATAGGACGCTCCCAGTCGATCGGCGCACAGCCCGGGGCGGGGCGCAGGATCACGACGGTCGTGCCGGGCATCCACAGGGGCGCATGGCCGACGTGGCGGCGCAGTTCGAGGACGAAGTCGGGGGTAGCCATGGCCCTAGTCTACGGCGCTCACAGGAACGAGGTGATGACCGGCAGAAGCAGGATCTTGATGATGATCGCGAAGGCGAAGAGGGTCGCGTATGCTGCCTCGATGCGCTCGTCGGTGACGCGGGCGTCGGCGGCCTGCAGGACGGCAGGCTGGCCGAGGAAGCCAGCGATGCCGCCCGCGGCGCGCGCGGAGGACAGTCCGATGAACTTCGCGCCGAGGGCCTGAATGACGCAGCAGACGACGACCATGACGGCGGCGAGGAGGGCGGCGCGCCAGCCCTCGGGGCTGCCGAGCAGGCTCGCGAACTGCGGGCCGGCGTTGAGGCCCAGGGCGGCGAGGAAGAGCATGAGGCCGATCTGTCGGATCGTCAGGTTCGCGGCGGCGGGTAGGGTCCACACAAGCGGTCCGGTGCGGCGCAGGGCACCGAGCAGCATGCCGACGATCAGGGGGCCCGCGGCGGCTCCCAGCTGGAAGCCCTGGCCGCCCGGCAGCGGGAAGGAGACGACGCCGAGCAGCAGGCCCAGGACGAGGCCGATGCCGAAGGCCATGCCGTCCACCTCGGCAACGCGGCGCTCGGAGTCACCGAGCCACTCGGCGATGTCGTCGAGTTCGTCCGTGGGGACGACGACGGCGACGTGGTCGCCGAGCTGGAGGTCGAGGTCGTCGCGGGCCAGGAGGTCCAGGTCACCACGGCGCACGCGCGTGATAACGGCACCGAAGCGCTTGGTGACGTTGAGCTCGGAGACGCTGCGGCCGGCGACGTCAGGGTTGGACACGACGATGCGTTCGAAGGCGAGGTCGGAACGGTCGTCCTCGAGGTTGTGGTCGAGGATCTCGCCGACGAGGGGCGCGGCCTCCTTGATGGACGCGGGGTCGCCGACCATGACGACGCGGTCGCCGGGCAGCAGGTCCTCGCCGGGGAGCGGTGACGCGGGTGCGCCCGTCACGACACAGGTAGGATAGGCGTACGCGCTGGTCACGCCACGCGTCGATGTCGCGCGTGTTGATGTGCTTGGAGACATGAATACTCACGGCCTCCAGGGACGAACCCGCGAGGGAAGGCGTGTCCTTGGGGCCCACCCACTTCCTCGTCACGGTGATCGTGACGATGAGGATACCGCCGATGACACCCACCGGATACCCGAAGGCGTAGCCGACTGCCGCGTTGGGATCTCCCGTGAGGCGGGTGGCTGTGTCAAGGGCGGGAGCGGCCGTCAGAGCTCCCGTGAACAGGCCCGACGTGAGCCCGGAGGACAGGCCGAGGAGGCGGCCTCCCGCGAGCGCGGTGAGTGCACCCACGACGCACACGATCGTCGTGAGGGCGAGAAGATTCGTCTGCTTACGCAAATCCTGGAAGAAAGTGGCACCCGCGGAAATGCCGACGCAGTACACGAAGAAGGCCAGACCCATCGGCTGGACGATCGACATGTGGGTGCTGACAACCTCGGGATGCAGCGCCGAAACGATGAGGCCAACGAAGAGGCACCCGCCGCGCCAAAGCGCAGCGGGCCGATCCGAATGGCCCCGATCGCCGCACCCAACGCAACAACGACAAACAGCGCGAGCAGGGGTGAAGACGCGAAAAGAGAGGCCATAGCTTTCAGAGTACCTGTCATGCGTCCGCCCTTCTCCACGACTGTCATATTGCATGCGTTATGAACCTCACGGATTGGTTACACTGGTGCCAGAAACTGAAAGGACGGTCATGTCTCAACCAACACCCGGATGGTACCCCGATCCCGCAGGAAGCCAGCGCCTTCGCTGGTGGAACGGCGGGGCGTGGACCGAGCAATTCCACGATATGCCGCAGCAGGGAGCGCCTGTCGCGCAGCAGATGCCCACAGCCCAGGCGGCGGGGCAGTACATGCCCGCCCAGTCGCAGGCCCCGACCGTTTCCTCGGACCCCTACAATCCGTCGGGCGTTGCCCCGCAGCTGGGCGTCGCCGGAGCAGGGCAGCAGGCAGGCCCGCAGGCGACAGACGCCGCACCGAAGAGCGGTCGCGGATGGGTCATCGGCGCTATCGTCTCCGCGCTTCTCGTGGTCGCTTTCTTCGGCACGATGGTGTACTCGGGCATGCAGCTGCGTGCTCAGAACCGTGAGTGGCAAGACGTGCAGGATCAGCGGACCTCCGCAAAGAGTAGCCTCGACCAGAAGCAGGATGAACTCGACAAGGTGAAGAAAGAACTCGAGGAGGCACAGAAGTGAGCTACGGAATCCAGCCCCAGGCGAAGAAGCCCTCCCGCCTTCCTAAGATCCTGACGATCATTTGCTCGGTTCTCGCCGTCATCTTCCTCCTTGTCAGCGCCACCATGTTCGTCGGCGCTCGCTCGAAGGCGCAGGAGATTGAGAACGCGCGGGCCGAGATCCAGTCAGCGGACGCCAAGACCGTGGAGATCGACAGCGAAATCACGTCCACGAAGGAACAGATCACCGCTGCCAAGGCGAAGAAAGACGCTCAGCAGGACGCTCAGCAGTGGTGCACCGACTTCGATAAAAACTCGATGAAGGTGAGCGACCTCGACAGGATGGCGTCCACCCTCAACACGATGCCGGAGCTGCAGCGCAACGCAGTCGGAGAAGTCTGCGGCGGCAAGAAGGCATTCGCAGAGGCATTCGCTAAGGACCTCAAGCGCGGCATGGTCAACACCGCCACTCCCACATGCGATGCAGACGGACGCACCGTGACCATTTACGGCACCGTATCACTCGACGCACCCACTATGGCCAAGATCGGCAGCATCGACATCACCTACGACGTGTACGCATCCGATCACGACATTACTGAATCCGACACCCCCCCCTCGGAACGACCACCGCGACCGTGCCCCCGGGCGGAACCGGCAACTACTCTGCAACCGTTCCGTTTGCAGCGAGCGGTAGTTTCAACTGCGCCGTGCGCGTCAAGAGCATCTGGCCCACCGGTCTGTGAGCGCCGTATTCACAGCTGTGCCGTGACACGAGAGAAGGAATCGCGATGAGTGAACCCGCGGAAGGCTGGTACGCCGACCCCAGCGGTGCAAACCAGCTGCGCTGGTGGGACGGCCACGCGTGGACGGACTACGTCGAGCCATACGAAGCTCCTCAGGACGTTGAGGTCGCAGTTCCGGCAGTGGACGAGGCCTTCCCGGCTTCGTCCACCGAGGAATGGACCGCTACTTCCGCCGATACGCCCATCCCCATGCCCGAGGCCTCCCTCCCGCAGGAGGTCACCACCGCCTCGTCGGTAGCCCAGTCACAGGTCGCGCCGATTCCAATGCCCAGCTCCCCCCGTTGATGAAGAGAACAACGACGAGGCGGATGCACCCGAGAGGAGCGGAACGCTCAAGTGGGTTCTCGCGTGTGCAGCGTCGTGGGTGCTCGTCGCGGTGTTCATTACCGTTCTCGTCATCGCCTGGTCGCGCCTGGGGGCCAGCGGCCGCATCCAGGAGGACGCGAAGAGCCGCGCCGAAACCGCCCAGAATGAGCTCGACACGGCCCGCTCGACGCTCGACTCCATCAACCAACAGCTCAAGGAGGCATCCAAGTGAGCGCTCCCGCACCCCTGCGTGCCGCCACCGTCGCGGGCGCGATCCTCGCCACGGCATTCATCGTCCTCTCTGCCATCGTCGGAGGCATCAACGCCTGGCGCGCTCATTCCGCATCGACGTACGAGGCGCAGGCCGAGCAGGCCCAGTCCGAAAAGGCCACGGTCGATCAGCAGATCACGGACGCGAAGGCTGCCCTGGATGCCGCCACCGTGCGCAAGGACGCCGAGAACTGGTGCGACTCAATCACGCGACAATCCGCCGCGTCGATCCGAGACGCCCTCAAGACCTACGATTCGGCGACGCAGGCCACCAAGGACGCGATCCACGAACAGTGCGCGACGAAGGAGACCCTCGCACAGGTCTACCGCACCAACAAAGACGCGGACTTTTCCATCGCGGTGGGCGAATGCACGACCGATCAGGTGACGACCACGGTGAACGGCACGCTCACCCTCAAGGATTCGTCCCAGATCGCCTCGCTGGGACCCCTCGACGTGGAGATCAACGGGTTTACCGCAGACAAGGGAACGAACCCCAGCCCCAGCTCGCCGTACCAGGGCACGACGACCATCACCCTGACTCCCGGCTCGCCCGCCACGTTCACGCTGTCGATTCCCTACGATCCCGCGATGAGCGACAAGACCGAGTGCGGCGCGACGATGACCAGCTGGTGGCCCACCAACCTATGATTCACGGTGAATCCCGCCACCGCACCAATTCCAATTTTTACAACTCGCATAAAATTCACGCCCAACAGGCCTGCGACGTACATGCCCGCCAACACCTGCCAGCGCCTCGTTCAGGCGCTCAGTAGTGCTCGTGAGAGTCGTATCCGCGCAGCCGGTCCAGCTCTCGCCGTTCCTTCTTCGTGGGGCGCCCGCTCCCCTTCTCGCGCATGGCAACAGGGATGTGCACGCGCGGCCGCTCGGGCGTGCGATCGTCGTAGGCCGTCCGCGCCTGCGGGTAGGACACGCGCTTGTTCAGCAGTAAGTTGACCCCCAGGATTCGGTCGAAGCCCTCGATGCGCAGGCGCACCTCGTCGCCGACGCGCACCTTGTAAGCAGCCTTGACGGGCTCACCGTTGACACGCACGTGCCCGGCGCGTACGGCGGCCGTCGCCTGCGACCGTGACTTGAGCTGGCGGGTCGCCCACAGCCACGTGTCGACGCGCACGGCTGACGAGGCGAGGGCACCCGCGGGGATGACGACTTCTTCGGGGGTCTCACTCATCGCGAGCGCCTAGTTGATGCGGCGGATGCGCTTCTGGTGGCGGGGCGTCAGGATGATCGCGACGAGGGCGCACAGGATCGGCATACCGATCAGCATGCCCAGCAGCGCTCCCCAGGGGACGATGGGGCGCAGCGTCGTCGTCAGCGTCGGGAAAATCCCAGAATTCGCGAAGGTGATGACTGCGAGCACGCCCACGATGAGACCGGAGAGCACAGCCGTCGGAATCGCGTTGAGCGCGAGCACCACGCCCTGCCAGGTCGTGACGTGGCGGCGCATCGCGGGAGCGGCGCCGATCGCATCGAGGGTGTCGAGGTCCGGGCGCATATCCGAGGAGGACAGAGCCACCACGAGGGCAACCGTCGCCGCGGCCGCAACGACGGCAATCAGGGCGGCAACGTAGGGCAGGACCAGCGACCGCATCGTCGGAGCGATCACCTGGGCGGAGGCGCCGGGGACCTGGCGCGCAATCGTCGTCTGGAAGGAGGGTGCATCCACCGGGTTGACCGGCTTATCGACGGTGAGGAGCTCGCCGAGCGGGACGGCTCGCAGGCCGAGGGCTTCGGAGGCCTGCGGGGACAACACCATGACGTTGATACGCGTGAGGGGCGAGGCCGGGAAGGTCATCGTCCTGTGCACGAGGGCGTCCGGCAGGTTGTCGTCGGAGGCACCGGCGGCCTTAGCGGCAGCAATTGCCGACATATCGAGGCTGCGCAGGTCGGCCTGGCCGGCACCGTTAATCAGCTTCGGATCGGGCACGAGGACGCCACCGGCGTTCAAGGTGGCGATCGCGCGGACCATGTCGTCCTCGTTGAGGTATCCGGCCTCGCGCAGGTACGTGCCGTCATCGACGATGTAGGCGACGTCGATTTCTGCCATCGTGCCCATGTCGTCGCGCATCGTGAGCGTCGACTTGTCGGTGGGGTTGACGGCCTCGACCATGGTCTCCGGGCCACCCGGGCCGCTGTTCCACGCCATGCCGTTCATGATGGCGCTGGAGGTGACCGTGCGCTCCGTATCGACGACCTGCTGAGCCGACTGGAGTAGGTTACGGGTGCGCGTCACAGAATCGGTCTTGTCAACCGTCGAGAGGAAGACCTGCCCGCGCTGTCCCGCGTGCGGGCGCGAGTTCCAGCCCGCCTCGTTCGACGAAGACAGGGTGATGAGCAGGCCGCAAGCGACGAACACGGTCGTCAGGATCGAGGCCATGGCGGGGAACGTGCGGTGGCCATTGCGCACGGCGTCGCGCAGCGCCAGGCGCATGCTCATCGACGCGCGACGATTGGGGGCACGCCAGCGGGTGAAGATGTAGGGAAGCGACCCGATAAGGCCGGCCTCGAGCAGACCGACACCAACGACTAGGCGATGACCCATCCGCGCCAGGCGGCGATACCCAACAGCGGGAGTCCGGCCAGCAGCGCCAGGGGGTAGATCATGCGACGACGCACGAGGCGCGAGGGCTCCCACACGCGCCCGCCGATGACCGCGGACGTGTTGATGTGCGACGAGGTGTGCGCCGGCGACACCGACGCCATGAGGGACAGCAGGATCGGCAGGAGCACCGACAGGGCCAGCGGCCACCACGGCACGATGCCGATGCCGAGGCCCGACCAGATCCCGATGCCCACCATGGCACACGCGGACAGCGCAGCAGAGACAAGCCCGGAGTACAGGCCGATAACGAGGCCGTGAGCAATCGTCAAGCGCCGACCGTCGGACTGGTCGCCACCGTTGGCGACGATCATGGCCGCCGTGCGCATGACCGACCGCTGGGCGACGGTGTACAGCGGCGAGATGAGCAGAATCATCTCGGTGAGGATGAGGAGGATGCCCGCGACCAGCAAGAGGTACTGCCAGGGGTTGGTGCCCCGAGAGTTTTGCGGCTCCTTGTACTGAGCAATCTGGGAGGGAAGCGCCGAGGCATCCGGCGGGTCAGCGAGGACATGTCGCGAAGACGACGGAGAATCCCGACTGGTTGATCTGACGGATGTGATCCCAGGTCACCGGAGCAGGACCTGTGACGTACCAGGCAGTCTGAGTGCGCCCGGCAACCGCGAGACGATCGATCTCGAGCGTGCCATCGCCGATGATCGCCCGATTCGTGCCGGAAATGATCTCATCGATGACGACGCTGCCCGTGAGCGCCCGAGTGGTGCGATCCTTGGCGACAGTCAGCGACAGGGTGAGCGTGTCGCCCACCTCGGCCTTGAGCGCCCGAGCGACGTCGTCCGAGATGACGGCATGGTTCGCGGCGAGGGCACCGCTCTTTCCGCCCGCATTCACGCGCGGTGCATCCAGCGTGGCCGTCTGGGTACCCGAGTCGACCGTGTAGCCCGTTCCGTCCTGCGTCGTGAGATGCAGCTGATAGAGAGTATCGACCGCGATCAACTGGTCACCCGCCGGCACCCAGTCTGTGAGGGTGGTCTGGGTAACCGTGACGTCCTCATCAGAGGCCGTCTTCGATAGAACGTCTGCGGTAATGTCTTGCTCGATGGCCGTCGACGAGCGGTGCAAGGTGACCGCCTGGACGTCGGAACGGTGGCCGAGCCACGACGAGGCCTGGTAGCGCTGGGAGGTCGTCACGTCCCAGAAGGTGATCGCGCCGATCGCGATAATGATCGGCAGCGAGATGAGAAAAACCGCCGTCAGCGTGCGCCCCAGGCTTTGGCGCGCATCACGAGAGGCGATGCGGAGTACTACTCCCCATCGCCTCATTCGTGTGTTGAGTCGACTCATCAGATCCTTGGTGCAGTGTCAGCCAGCAGATCCCTCAGCGAGTCTCCGCGCGAGCGGTCGACGATACGACCGTCGCGGAGGAAGACTGTGCGGTCCGCCCATGCGGCCATTCGGGCCTCATGAGTAACGAGGATACCGGCTGCGCCCGCATCAATGTGGTCACGCAACACCAACATGATCTGGTCGCTCGTGTGCGAGTCGAGCGCGCCCGTCGGCTCATCCGCAAGAATGACCGAGCGGTTACCGACGAGGCCTCGGGCGATCGCAATGCGCTGACGTTGACCGCCCGAAAGACGCTCGGGGAAGCGATCAGCGAGCTCGGCAACTCCGACTTCCTCGAGGGCAGCCATGGCGGCCTCGCGCACCTTCGACGGGCTGACCCCGTCCAGCTGCAGCGGCATCTCAACGTTTCGAGGGCCGACAGGGACGGGATCAGGTTGTAATCCTGGAAGACGTAACCGATGGAACGGCGACGCACCTCAGCACGGTGAGCCGCATCCATCGTGGCCATATCGACGCCGTTAATGAAGACACTTCCGCGCGTCGGACGCTCCAGTCCACCAGCGATCGACAGCAGGGTCGACTTGCCGGATCCAGAGGGGCCCATAACAGCGAGAAGCTCGCCGGGGGCGACCTCAAGGTCGATCCCGTCGAGCGCTCTCACTCGGACGCCGTCGGCGCCGAACTCGTGTCCGACACCCGCCATCCTGATCGGTAGCGGCACAGGCTGGCTCATCGCACCCCGGCACGCTCCGAAATACCGGCTTCCGTCTGAGCCCAGTTCATCAAGCGACCCTTCGCAGCAGCGAAGGCGGCGCGACGAGCGGCCTCGGAAACAGCACCGGACTCGATGTGATCGAGCCAGTTGAGCTCGGCCTCGAGGTCGAAGATGTGACGCTCCAGGATAAGCTTCCACGCGAGCTCCCCCCCTCGTCGGCCGAAGCCTTCAGGCGGGTGACATCACGCAGGGAACCCAGGGTCGAGCGACGCTGAGTCTGGATCATGGCCTCGACGTCGACCGTAGGATCGGCGGCGGCCACGGCGAGCTTCATGACAAGCTCATCGCGTTCGGGATGTTCGCGGGGAACGGGGGTGGACCACCAGGCGTTGAGGACATCGCGACCGGCATCAGTCAGCTCAAAGACCTCAGAATCACGACCTGCGTTGGTCTCGGCGTGAGACACAACCTGGCCGTCGCGCTCGAGGCGCTGCATCGTCTGGTAGACCTGGCCGATATTCAGCGGCCATGCTCCGCACGTCTGCTCCTCGAACATCTGCTTCAGGCGGTAGACACCGGCGGGCTGCTGCGCAACAAGCGCCAGCAGGGCATTGCGAACCGACATAACTCTCCGTTCGTTGTCTGGACGTGTAGACGATCGTGGTTGAACAGTATCTATCGTACGCGAATTTGCTCTTAGAGCGGGGAATCGGCGGTGTGTTACCTAACAAAAAGCCTACCGTCTGGTTAGACAGGAGTCCCCGAATTTCCGCGCGATATCGCAGATATTGACCGTTATCACAATTTAAGTGCCAACCACATTGCAGACGCCATTCACGGGTTTTTCAGCGCCATTTCAGCACTTCTCCACTCAGGTGGTCAGACCCCTCAAAAGAGACGCGGGCGGGCATCCAAAACCAGGAAAAACGCTGCAACCAGACCGACTGACCGCCAGGACAGAAATAATTTGTCACCCTAAGTTCTCAGACTGTGAGATCTGCGGCTCAGGAGTTGGACGACTCGGACAGAACATCCTCGATATCGTCCCAGAGCACCCCGGGCGATGACGGCGCAGCTACCGCCCAGAACTCGCCATCCGTGCCCGCCAACAGGGGCACCTCGTCGGGGTACAGGTCGGTGAATTCCACGCCGGCCAGAACCTCGCAGACCTCTTCACTGGTGGCGAGCAAACGCCAGCTGTCGCCAGCCAGGCTCGGGTACTCCACCACATCGACGACCCTCACGGCAAGGCCCACCCACGCATCATCCGCGACGTCCGCCCAGAAGGTCCCCGTCGCCTCGTCAATCTCGGTATCGATGGCCTCCGCGATCTCGCGGGCAACCTTGGGTACCTCGACGAGAATCTTCGTGCCGTCACCCTGTTCGAGGGCACTAAAGAGCACCTCCGGCACCGCCGTCGGCAACACTCCCTCACCGGTGGGCTCACCGATGGCACTGAGCCCGAAGAACGTGTCACGCAGCTGAGCGGAGTCAATGGCCCACACCGAGACCATGTCACCCTCATCGGCGTACAGTCCCCCGTCGTCGCATCGCGACACCACGGCAGAGCGGGGGCCAACGAAGAAGGTGACGCGGTGCCATCCCGCCGGGGCGACGACCCAGGCGGCGAGCACCTTCGTCGCCTGCGAGAACGCCTGAAGGAGAGCAGCCAGATGCGGGACGGGAGCATCACCAACGACGAGGCCCTGGCTGCGCAGCAGCTCAACAAACGGATGCTCGGGGTCGCCGAGAAGTCCATCGGCATATGAGCGCAGCGCCTCGCACTCCAGGTTGCTCATATCGAAGACGACGCCGTCCTCCGTCTCGTAGGCGTTGATCATGATTCCTCCTGCGCTCTCGCCGGTGCCGCGCACACTTTTCAAACGAGGATAACGCTACGACAGACGCACCGACCGCGCCCGCGGACGACGGCGACCGCGGACGCCGGCGGGAGGCTACACTGGAAACGACCAGGAGGATTCACCGATGAACACCCCGCTTCCCGCAGGCCCCGCCCCGGCCTCGTCGCCGATTCCGAGCTTGATGCTCCCGACGGGATCGCCCATCCCCGTTCTCGGTTTCGGCACCTACAAGGTCGCGCCCGAGGACACGTACGACGCGGTGAGCCGCGCCCTCGAAGTCGGGTACCGCCACATCGACACCGCTCAGATGTACGGCAACGAGGCCGAGGTCGGGGCCGCGCTCGAAGCCTCGGGAATCGCGCGCGAGGACCTGTTCGTCACGACGAAGGTCGACAACTCCAACCACGAGCCCGAGCGAGCCGCCGCGTCCATCCGACGCTCCCTCGAGGACCTGCGCACGGACTACGTGGATCTCCTCCTCGTGCACTGGCCGCTGCCCACCCTCTACGGAGGCGACGTCGCCCTGCCCTGGCCCGCCCTCGAGGACGCATTCAACGCCGGCGATACGCGCGCGATCGGCCTGTCGAACTACGAGCGCGAGCACGTCGAGGCCGTCCGGGCGGTCGCGACCGTTCCCCCGCACGTCCTGCAGGTCGAGTCCCACCCCTTCTTCCCCAACGCCGACCTGCGCGCCTACGCCCAGGGGCTCGGCATGGTGTTCGAGGCCTGGTCCCCCCTCGCGCGCGGACGCGCCGTCACCGAGGCGACGCTCGTCGAGATCGGCGCGCACATCGGCGTGGGCCCGACGCAGGTCGCGCTGCGCTGGGCGCTGGATCGCGGGCACGTCGTCTTCCCCAAGACCCTGAGCCGTGAGCGCATGGCCACCAATTTCGACGTGTTCTCCTTCGCGCTAAATCCCGAACAGACCGCACGCATCGACGCGCTCGACGCGGGCGAAGCCGGACGCATGGGGTCGCATCCGGCGACGATGGACCGACTCTGAGGACGGGTACGATACAGGTATGGCTTCCAAGCTCACGCGCGCCGACCGCGCCATCGTCCGACTGGCCGACGGTACCGTCAAACAGCAGAACCTGCTCACGGGCACGGAGGTGTGGACCGTCCCGGGCCGCGGTAACCGGCCCCTGACCGCCCCTCACGCGGACCACAACCCCATCGACCACGAGGCCGACGGGCACCACTGCGCGTTCTGCTGCGGCCGCTACCTCGAGACCCCGCCCGAGAAGTCGCGCCTCGTGCGCCACGAGGACGGGTCCTGGGAGCAGCTGAACGCCCTCGGCGCCGATCAGCTCGGTGACACCGTCGCCGAGTTCCGACGCATCCCCAACCTCTTCGAGATCGTCTCCTACAACTACTGGCATCTCAACCACGGGCACGTCCCCTCCGAGGACGACCGTCGCCGCATGGCCCACTACCTGGCCTCGGACGCGGGCTACGAGCACGTCATGAACGTCGTGCGCGCGCGCATGTTGGCCTCGGGCATGAGCGAGGGAGAGTTCGCGGCCACCAGCGAGACCGCGCGCCTGCAGTACGCCAACGGCTTCTTCTCCGGCGGCCACGACCTGATTATCGGCAGGCGCCACTTCGTCGACGGCGCCACCGAGGCCCACCAGCTGGCCGGCTCCGGCACCCTCACCCCCGAGGAGCACGAGCAGTACACCGCGTACACGGCCCGCTCAATGCGCGACCTGTACGACCTGGATCCCGCCGTGCGCTACGTGGCGACGTTCCAGAACTGGCTGCGCCCCGCGGGCGCGTCCTTCGACCACCTGCACAAGCAGCTCGTCGCGATCGACGAGATGTCCGTGCAGACCGAGGCCGAACTGGAGCGCCTGCGAACCCAGCCCGACATCTACGACCAGATCTTCACTGTCGCGGCCACGCGCAAGCTCCTCATCGCCCAGAACGAGCACGCCGTCGCCCTGGCCGGGTTCGGGCACCGTTTCCCGGGCATCGCGATCTGGCCCCTCGGCGAGCCGAAGAACCCGTGGGAGGTCAGCCCCGAGGCCATGCGCGGCATCTCCGACATCCTGCACGCGGCGCACGCCGCGACAGGCGTGGAGGTGCCCGCAAACGAGGAGAGAGTGGTACCACCGCCCGCCCACCGTGTCCACGCCCATGCGCTGGCGCATCCTGCTCAAGTGGCGCATCTCGACGCTCGCCGGTTTCGAGGGCGGCACGCGCATCTACCTCAACACGATCGACCCGTGGAAGGTCGTCGAGCGCACCGTGCCGCGCCTCCTCGAGCTGCGCGAAGCGGGCCTCATCGCCCCCATGCGCATCGGGGAGGAATGCAAAGTCAGCCCCGCAATGCTGCGAGGCTGACTGGAGAAAGGCCGCGTCCGGCGGGGATTACTCCTCGTCGTCGCTCGAATCCTCATATCCCGTGTCGGTCGCGGGGTTATCCGCGGGAGCCGGCTCCGGCTCGACGTCCTGCGTGCCCGGGTCCGTCGCGGGGTCGGGAGTACTCGGCGTGGTCGGCGCCGGGGAGGCCAGCGCCGAGGACCACGTGGCCAGCCACGCGCTCATCGCGTCGAGAGAACCGACCGTCTCATCGGCAACGATCGGATCGCCGCTGATACCCATCAGCCAGCCGGCCTTCGTGTCGGCGGCGAGCACGCCATCGATCGGGTAGACGGCACCCGTCGTCGCCAAGGAGCGCTGCGCGGTCTCGCCCTGCAGCCAGGCGATGAGAGACTCCGCGCCGTCCGACGCGGGCGAGGACGTGGGGGCCGCGTACATGATGCGAGCGATGCACGTCGAAGAGATCGCGGTCCCGTAGGAATCGGCACCCGTGTTCGTCGCCGCCGCGGCCGCCAGCGAGCGCGGGGCCACGATCAGCGGATACGCGCCAGAAGAACCCGCAGAGGCTCCCACGACCTCGGACAGGTACCCCTCGGACACGTGTGCGCCGGCCGTCCACGCCGCGACAGCACCACCCAGGGAGGAATCCATGCGCGGGTTGAGGGACTGCGCGAAAGAACCCAGGCCCTCGCCCGTCTGCGCGGCGGCCTCCTGCACGAAAGCGCGGCCCACCGACGACGAGGCCGGGTCCGGGACCGTCAGCAGCGCGCGGATACGCGGAGAAGTCAGATCACCGAACGAGGTCGGCAGCGGGCGGCCGTTCGCACTCATCCACGACTTATCGGCGATCACACACACGTCGTCACGCCCGTAGGCGATCGCCGCAGCGGCACCGTCCACGACCGTGCCGGCAATCGTCGCCGTATCCTGAGGTGCCGAAGCCGCGATCGTGCCCGCCGCGGTCGCCTGCAGGGCGTCCGCGCCATCCAGGCCAAGCACCACGTCCGCGCCCGCCTTCGACAGCGCATCCACGCCATCCACCGGCACCACCGCAACCGTGAAACCCGTCGCCTTCGTGAACTCCTGCGCGGTCTCCGTCGGCAGCTGCGCGCCACCCACCAGGGCGACGGTCACCGTGCCCGAGCCGCTGCGCGGAGTGGGCGCGTCGATCGTGCCATGCCCGGCCATACCCGAAGAAGCACGGGCACTCTGACCCGGAACGATCGGCGACGCAAACGGATCCCGAGGCGCGCTGGACGACACGGACGGCGTACAAGCCGCCACCGTCGTCGCCGCAACAACGAGGGCCGACAACGCAAACAGAGCGGGCGCGAGCCATAAGGAATCCTTCGGACGGGAACACTACCGTTCAAGCATAAGACAGGGCACCTGTGGGCCTCGCGCAAGAGCGCCGCGTGGGGCATCATGGAAGCGTGCGCACGCGCACAGGGACAACCACACCCCACGCCAGGAGGCAACCATGGACTCAGCCACCATCGAAAAGGTCGCCACGACCGTCGTCATCGCCGGAGCGGCCTTCGCCGCCTCCAAGGTCTTCGAAGCCGGCTGGAAGGTCGCCACCGGACGCCCCATCCCCGCCGAAGACTCCGACGACGTCACCCTCGCATCGCTGGTCCTCTTCGCAGCCACCTCCGCCGCCATCGCGGCCGTCGCCCAGCGCTACGCGTACAAGGGCTCCCAGAAGTGGCTTGCCCCTAAGCTCGAAGCCCGCTTCGGCGTGCCCCAGCTGCAGGCCTGAGCCCCGCAGGCCGACGCCCTCCCCTGGCGCTCACACGAGCGGCAGGAAGGGCCCCAGGTCCGTACGCTCCCCCGACGCGCTGACGCGCGAGTCGGCCACGGCCTCGTCCCACGTGAGAAGGCCGCACGCGAGCGACAGCCACGTGCGCGCGTCGGTCTCCACGACCGCGGGCGGCGTACCGCGCCGATGCGTCGTCCCCGGCAGGATCTGCACGGCACCGGCGGGCGGCACGCGCACCTCGACCGCGCGGCCGGGATGCAAGATGCCGAGCTCCTCAAGGGTAAAGCGCACCGCCGTCAACACCACCGCGCGAGCAGGCTCCTCGCCACGCTCCACGGCGCCGCGCCACGAACGCAGCGCCACCATCCCCTCACCAGGGTCAATACGTCGTTTCGCCATGCCCCGATTCTACGCGGCGCTGATGCCACACCCCCGAGCGTGCATTCCGACCGCCTTGTCAGGCACAATGGAGACGTCCAACTTCCGACGAGAGGCCACCCGTGACCGACATAGCTTCCCTGATTACGCTGCGTTCGATCCTCGACATCGAGATCGCACGCAGCTACCAGTGGGACGCGGCCACCATCATTAAAGTCTCCGGCGTCGACCGCGCCGGTGACCTCACGACCCGCATCGTCGAAGTCCCCGGCGCCCTCGCCGACATCGCCGCCGAAGGCTTCTCCCCCCAATCCGCCGCGGGACACGCACTCTCCCACGAACTCCACGACGCCATCCAACGCCGCGTGCGCCTGTGGATCGCCGAAATCCCCACCGAGCAACTCTCGCGCCTGCGCGAGGCCCTCGGCGCCGACGTCATTCACGAGGCCGGCCAGCCGCGCGACGGCTACACCCCCATCGCCCTGTCCCCCCTCGAGCTGCTCGAGCAATGGGCGTCCGGCACCGACGAGCAACGCGAATTCATGCGCGTCGCCATGGCCGGACTCGACACGCTGACGACCTCGTCGCACGCCACCCACGCGTCCCGCGCCATCGGCGCCTCCATCATCGAACGCTCCGCCTTCCTGCGGCTGTGCCGCAACCCCAAGTTCATCGCCTACGTCGTCGTCCTCGTGTATTCGATGGCACGGGCCGTGCCCGTCATGTACGTCCCCCACTTCCGGGGCGACTGGCGCATCCTGTGGGCCATCGACATGATTACCGCCATCCCCTACACGTGGGGCCTCATCGAAATGGTCGCCGGACAAAAACTCTGGCACCGCATCGTCGGTGCCGCCACCGCCGCCATCACCTTCCTCGCCCCCTACGTGTACTTCCTCATGTACGGGCGCCACGCTCCCCCGGGCGTGTGGACCGCCATCGCGTTAATCTTCTTCGGCGGCATCTTCCTCGAAGTCTTCCGCTACCAGCGCGACCGCGCCGTCAAAAAGGGCCTGGCAGAGCAGCCGTAGGCACTGCGGGTCACTGCGGCAGCTTCGCTGCACCCGCGGTTTCCGCCAAGCTCTGCAGCACGCCACTGGTGTTCCGGGCGGCGGAGGGCCCGGCCGCTGTGTGTGCCGGTGGGCGGCGGCCCGCCCGCTCGCCGTCCGCGCTGCGAGCTTCGCTCGGCGCGTCGGCTCGTTGTCCGGCCAGGCCCCGCCACCGCCCACCGGCACCGCGGCAGATCCCTCCGGCACCCTCCACATACTGCGCATTCACAGCGCAACATGCCCCGGCCTCGTACCTCTGAGGCTCGCCCGCCCTCACGTGACGTGACCGCGAATGTGTTTATCGGGCTCGCATAACGACGTCCCCCGAGCGCGAGGCCCGGGGGGACGTTCGTATTCGCTCGTGGCGCGACGGCTACTTGTCCTCGCCGGTCGCCGTGCGGATGAATCCGGCGATCATAAACCAGCCGCCGCCAACCCAGAACAGAATCAGAGTCCACAGGGGCTGGACCGGGTAAACGACCACCAGGTACGCGCACGCGACGATCCACGCGGCCGCACCGATGATGTTCGGGATCTGGAAACGCTTCACGCGCGCCGGGTGCGTGTAGTGCAGCGGAACAAGCGTCATGATCGCGAGGAAAATCGTCGCAGCGATATTGACCCACGCCGGAGTCTGAAGGACGTACATGACAATCGCGACGCAGTTCCACGCCGCCGGGAAGCCGACGAAGTAGTTGTCATTCGACTTCTCTCCGTCGTTCGCGTAGCAGAACAGGGAGGAGACGATGATGACGATCATCATGACGACCGGCACGGGCTGCGGGCCGAAGGGCAGGTGCAGCGCCATGAACAGCGCGGGCAGGAAGGTCCACGTCAGATAGTCGACGAGGTTGTCGACGACTCCGCCGTCGAACCAGGGAATGACCTGACGGACTCCGACCTTGCGGGCGAGGGTGCCGTCGACGCCGTCCACGACCAGGGCGATGACGAGCCATAGCCACATCATGGGGATGTTGTTGTTGAGGATCGCGAACAGGGCGAGCGTCGCCCACGCGAGCCCGGAGATCGTGAACGCGTGCACCGCCCAGGCGGCGATCACGCGGCCCAGGCTCGGTTTGCTGGCACTCTCAGACGAGGCCGGGGCCTGCTCAGTTGTAGTGGGGACGTTTTGCTCAGGCACGGAAGGCTCCTGTGGTGGCGGATGATTTCCGCCCCTCAGTATGCCAAAGAATGGCGGGGTCTTGGTAGTAGTTCGACCACATGGCACGCGTTTGGGGCGTTGTCACAGCACGTATCGGACGCCATACCTACGCACCATGACATTGCTTCATAACGTTTCGCTTCGGTACTCATCAGTCACTGGAGTGTTCATGACCACGCTGGGGGCTGCGCCGACCAGCGTGCGCATGGGCATACCGAGTGTCACCGGAGCCAACCTACGCGCACGTTCACCCAACTAGTGGAGCGTGGGCGGCCGCGTCCACGTGCAGGTCTAGGGGTTTGCGCTTCGAAGGGTTAACACGCATGTTCAAGGGCCTACGTGCGAGCCTGTCAATTTTTCTGTGTATGGGGGTTAGAGGTAGGGGGTGATTCGGTCGGGGTAGGCGGTGGTGAGTTGGGCGAGGGCTTGTTTCCAGTTGGTGGTGGTGCGTCCTTGGATGAGGCGTGTGGGTGCTGTTCGTTTGTTGGGGGGTTTTCCTGCGTCTGTGAGGCGCTGGGCGGCTCGTTTGTCTTCGATGTCGCAGATGGCGAGCCATAGGAGTTTGATGGCGGCTTCTTCGCTGGGGAAATGCCCGCGGTTCTTGGTGATTTTACGTAGCTGGTAGTTCAACGATTCGATAGTGTTGGTGGTGTACACGACGCGGCGCAACATGGGTGGGAACGCCAGGAATGGCGTGAAGCGCTGCCAAGCACGCTGCCAGGTCGAGGCGGTTTGGGGGTAGCGTGCTCCCAGGTCGCTGGCCGCAAACTCTTCGAGCGCCTCGCGGGCGGTTTCTTCGTTGGGTGCGCTGTACACGGCCTTGAGAGCGGCGGCGACGCTCTTGCGGGCCTCGCCGACCTCAACGCGAAAGAAATCGCGCCGTTGGTTCAGCTTCGGTCACGCCTCCGTCTGACCGAACTAACACCCGGCGCGAACGAAGCCGATACATCCATTATAGCATCCCGCGTCGTTAGAAAACAGCCCCACCGCACACTACCCCGGGACAAGCGTGAGGACTTGCTTCGCTGCTACCGCCTGGGCGAGCCAGTCGGAGAGTTATGCAAAAGGTTCGGAATCTCGAGAAACTATCTAAACCAAATCCGCAAGGCGGCAGGTGTAGATGGAGGGGTCTGGGTTTTTCGGACCGTTTGTTTTGAGAGGGTTGTTCTGAGTAGTCCCGGCTGCTTGTGGCCGGGCAGAATGGATGACCATGAGGAAGTTCTCGAAGCACACGCCTGAGCAGATTGTCGTGAAGCTGGAGAAGGCCGAGGCGCTGCGAGGTGAGGGCATGAGTACGGCCCAGGCCTGCCGCGTGCTGGGTATCAGCGAGGCGACGTTGTGCCGGTGGCGCCAGCGTTATGGGTCGATGAATCGTAGTGAGGCCAAGGAGCTGCGTGAGTTGCGCGAGCAAAACGCGCGCTTGAAACAGTTGCTGGGCCAAGCAGAGTTGGAAAAGGCAGCGCTGCGAGAGTTGGCGGAGGGAAACTTCTAAGCCCGGCGCGCAGGCACGAGGCTGTGAACCACCTGGTTGGTCAGGGGTTTTCTCAGCGTCTTGCACGGGCGCGTTGCCGGGCTGTCGCGGTCAGCGTATTGCCGGACCCGCGCGGCGGGCGGGGCGAAAACGCTGCGTGATCATGGTCCTGTGCGCCAGTGGATGAACGATTGTGCCGCCACGCATCGACGCTGGGGCTATAAACGCGCCTGGGCGCGGGCCAAGAGCGAGGGCATTGTCATAGGGCGTGATACGTTCCGGCGCTTGTGGCGCACCGAGGGGCTGCGCGTGCGAGCGCGTAAAGCCCACAAGCCCCGCACCGCACCACGCCTGCAACCCCTGGTCACAGCGAATGCTCCTGGGCAGGTGTGGGCCATTGATTTCCAGTTCGACTCGGACTGGAAGGGGCGTGTCTTTAAGGTCTGTCACGTCATTGATGAGTTCACGCGCCAGCACCTGGCTTTCCGCGTTGAGCGGCGCATGGGAGCCGCCGACGTGATCGAAATGCTTGACCTGGCTGTCCTAGCCCATGGGGCACCCCAGGTGCTTCGGGCCGATAACGGGCCTGAATTCATCGCCGCAGCCGTGGGGCGCTGGGCCAGCGAGCACGACACGCTCCAAGCATTCATCCCACCGGGCCAGCCGTGGCATAACGGGTTCGTGGAGTCCTTACACAACCGCATGCGTGATGAACTCTTGGAAGACAACATGTTCGAGGATCTCAACCACGCGCGCGCCCTGATTGGTGCCTGGTCCCAGCGCTACAATGAAGAGCACCCCCACAGCGCGCTGGGCTGGCTCTCACCCAACCAGTACGCACGCCAATGGGCGCAACACCACCAATAACAACCAACAACCCTCAAAACACCCGGTCCACAAAACCAGACCAGACCATAGATGTGTACCAGCGAGGCCTGTCCGATAATCAGCTCTCTCAAGCAATTCACTACTATGCCGACGGCGAATCACTCGCTACTGTAGCCCGCAGGTTCGGGGTGAGTCCAAGTACCGTAGGTCGAGCGCTTGCGGCACAGGGAATCCATCTTCGACCACGTCCTGGGAGATAGTTCTCTTAGGTAGTGACAGTTTCGTCTCAAAATACAAGATCGTGGCTCCAGCTATTTTGCAACCAAGGTCTAATAAAGAGCTCCTGTGACGGGAAGTATATTGGAGGGAGGCTGTGTCTCATGGTCATACGCACCACCCTTAGTGCAGCCAAACACCCAAAACCCGAACTAAACCCTCAGATCAAACACCATACGTGTCGACCGTCACCCGAAAATAACAGTAGTCAGGTTACACTCAGTTCAATATGAACAAACTCGCTTCGTACTCCCTAGCCTCACTCCACTAGTCGAGCATGCCGAGCAGACTAATAACCTGTAAATCATTCGTGTGCCGGAGTGCATAAGCACGCGCAAGATCAGTGTAATGCATTAGCTCATCATCACCCATTGCTACCACTGACCGAAGACCATCCTCAAGACCAGCCGTTGTAGGAGGTATGCAGAGACCGCGTCCATTACGCAAATGCTCTGCAATACCGGGAATTTTGGAACCCAACACGAAAGTACCAACCGACATGGCCTCTGTGACGAGATTACTGTGTCCCTCACGGAAAGAAGGAATCACCAAGAACCGAGCGCGCGCAATCGCAGACAAATCATTGGGCGCGTAGGGAGCGCACCATTCGATACTCTTAGTGCCCACGGAAATCATCCTACAATAATCATAATATGACTCATCGTACACGACACCGTAAACCCGCAACCGTAGATGCTCTGGCTGTAGTTTAGTCCACGCAATCAATAGTGAATGGAGATTCTTGGAAGGAACGATACGCCCAGCGAAAATGGCATAGTTATCGCGCGGCCAGGTCCCTCGTAGCTGTAAGGGAAAGGATTCGGCAAAAGCTTCAATTGATCGTTCGAATAAACACCTTCCAAAAGAGAAACAGATTCCTGATTTAGGACATGAACCACGGACACTCTAGGTGCCAAAATCTTTGCAATGTTGTCATTACTGAGCAATTCAGCTGCCCTAGTGCTTTGGGCGCGTAAGACAATAAGAAGGTTTTCGCTGGACAACGACTCAATAAGTTCGGCATGCTCATGCTCAGGAAAAATGAGGCGCGCTACGTATAAAACCGCCTTTCTCGACGGGCTTACAATGTTACGTATAAGCCGAAATCCTTCGACTAATGATGAAACACGGATGGTTCGAGGGTTCCCTTCAACGTTTTCTCCCTCATTGCAGACTATTACTACCTCAATCCCGGCATTTGCTAATCTACTTGCAATTATTGAAATCCGCTTTTGCAAGCCCCCAATTGTCGGATGGGCTCGGTCTACCCAGATAACTAAGATGTTGACCTCTCAAACAGTTGACGACCACTATAAAGAAGAGTCTCGGGCGGAACTGAAGTTCCAGGCATCAATACAACATTAACTGCAGCTTGAACGCCCGCCCCGATGACAGCGCCATGGTGACGAGCAGGAGACATGAAATAGGACCCGTCGCCCTGCAAGACGCGAATAGGTTGTCTATCAAGTCGATGCGTTGCGACTACGAAACCGTATGCCAAATTACACCCGGAGCCAACAACCGAACGTCCTATACATGACTGATGCATGATTCTCGTCTCGTTGTGCAAGACAACATTATCAAGCTCGACGCCATATCCAATCTCGACATCTTCGCCGATAACAACATTTCTTCTCAGATAGCTATAGGGTCCAATAGTTGACCGAGCGCCTATCACGACCCCTGATCCAATTATTGCAGTTGGATGAATATTCGCGAGAGGGGGAGATAATATTCGAAAAACCAATTTGGCGCTGGATTATTGTCGCAAGAGAGTCAATGGATTCGTGGGCTCTGCGAACGTTTGCATCTGACCAATTGCTGATATCAAGGCGTGTATGTGAAAATTGGCCGAGAATGGCACGACCATCTTCGAAGCCCCGCGCCGCCAAATCATTTGCAGACATGCTCTACAATCCTCATTCCCGCGAGTAATAGCCAATACCCCATTACTCCTCTTGCGAGCCACATCATTAGCGTGGTCGTATTCTTTGAATAGTAAGGAAGTCGTTTGCGCGGCTCAGGAATCCGGGCTTCTTCGTAATACCGGAGTATAGGGTAGAGAGGCCGTTCACCAGCTAGGATTCTTCGTTCAACTTCATTCAATTCGACGCGCTTTGCAGTATTAGACCATCGAGTCACATAAAGCTTTCCTTTATATAACACTCCAAGCCACAACAGCGACACGAACAATCCCAAAGCACAGATGAGCAGAGTTCTTCCCAAGTGATATGCCTGGTTTGCAACAACAGTTGCAAGAGCCCCCTGAACGAGCAATATCACATTTGATCGATTCCAGTATCTATCCGATTCTTTCTCGCTTAACTCAATTGCGAGTCGATATTCTTCAACATCAACCATTGCCGCTCAAAACATTCTTTGCATCGATATATGATAGTACTGATCCGAGAAGCAGCTCATGTCCAAGAGGCGAGGGGGTGTAAGCCATCAGACAGGAGTCCTGGACGCTCACCTAATGTTGAAACAGGAATGTAGTCAAAGGTCCCACCTAACGCCATGTCGCGCAAACAACGATCATAATCGTCGATTAGTCGATTCCGATAACTCTTGTCGGGTTTATAAGGGTCCGTGAGATCCTCATTGACGCGCGTAAGCCCCATTATGGCAACGCGCGCTGCCTTAACGTTCAATGATTCCACAATTTGAAACAGCCTTCTTGAATATGTTCAGCTCAACCTCTTGCCCTGTAAGTGAGTCTCGATATCTACTATCGTTCAGGCCAACTTGTAAGATTGCGAGGTCGAATCCTGAGGGAAGAGAGTCGACAATATCCAAGACATCGATCGATGTTCTTCCTCCTACACCATTGACGATAGTTGTAATGTCTGCAATCTCACCGAGACGCACGGCCCAGCCGCCCCTGTCGAGATCTCCGACTCCTTCGACGAATGAGTCGCCGACGACCAATACTTTCTTCATCATGCCTCCTGAGTCTATTATTGCAGAGTTTTCTCCAATTCGGTACAAATTGGTCTGATACGCAGCATATTCTTGTACTGCCTCCACTGGATTGTTCGGAGCGTGCAAGAGATTCGACATCCCGTCTGCGCCAAGTTCTTCGCGAATTCGTTGTTTAGCGAGTCCTAGCTTCCGATACCCAGCTTCAGTGGGTGGCGGATGTATAGACTTGACTAGAATCATAGGCCGGGTGTAGTACTCAACAACCTTATGTCTTTCAGGGCTCGAAAGCGTAGCTAATGTGGGATTCCCAGTCAAACAATGACTCTTGAGTGATAAGTAGAATATAGGCTGAAACCGGAGTGAACTCGACATATTTCCTGAGCTTCTCTAGTATCAATTGTGCTTTCCGGTCGATGATCGCATCGGACTTGAGTATGACATGTACACACCTACTATCACGGTTGGTCATTTAGTTGCCTCACTCTACTGTTTGACTGGAGTACACCCTGCACAAGAATGGGGTCTATGCCGTGACGCTTCATTTCGAATTCTAGGGACTTCAAGTCCTTTGGGAGGCACGAACCGCCAAAGCCTCTAGAATCAACGTATACGCAGGTATGGCTTTGGCCGATACGAACATCCTTAATCCAACCCTCTCGCACTGCCTCCCAATCAGCGTCTATTGCTACACAGTAGTCATAAAGCTCATTTACAAAGGCTACTTTTGTTGCTAAGAATGCATTTTCCATTAGTTTTATGACTTCTGCTTCAGTTGAAGTACACTGAAAGATTTCCACCCCTTTGGGCAGTAAGGGCGCAAGAACTTCCAAAGTAGTCCTGCGCGCTTCACTGGTACCACCTAGAATAAAATGAGGGACTCGACTAAGATCATCTCCCCATGCGTGGCGTACTCCAGTTTCGCCGATATATTCCGGCGCAAAAGCAATATGCCTTTGGAATTTCTTTTCAAGTTGCTGGGTCGTACCAGGTGGAATAGTGGAACGAATCAATACCGTTGGACCCAAGGGAATTGATTTAACAGCTTCGCACACAAAGGAAATATCACATTCCCCTGAAGGGAGCGTCGGAGTATTGACGCAAACTATCACCAAGTCTGATTCGGCGACATCATCTATCGGATATGGATTGTTGCTCTTTTTGTCCCATATGGTCAATTTTGCTTTTCCTGCGAGGAATTTTGCATGGGCAGAACCGACGAACCCATTTCCGATGATTGAAATATGAAACTTCCTAGACAAGCGGGGCCTTTCTTCGTGTCGAATCATCTCATCCTATGTTAACACTTCACTACCTGCTAGGACATCTCATATCGATTTTAGATTTCAGTGGCTTAGCGTGGCAGAGTCAGGGACAATTTCGCAGCGTTCGGCTCGCCGGGAGATCTCAACCATGACCATCGTGCGGTGCACGGTTACCTCAACTGACAGGTCTCGCGGCAGGATCGCCTCTTGCGTCCAAACTACAGTCCTACTCGGGGCGCTTCGTCCTTGTATCGCAACCGTCAGTAGTTTGCCGCTCTGATTTGGATCTAGCCGGTCTAGCGGCAAAGCAACGCGATGACGGACGTTTTTGTATCGCTCGGTGCTGGTACTACGACCGTCTTCGTGGCGAAGGTCCAGTGACGCTTCCTCTGCAGTGTCTTCATCTCGCCACAGCCAGATTGTCACCTGTGGGGGAAGGGTGGGTAGGGCTGTGAAGTCCATCTGGTCGATGACTAGTTGCAAGCCTGTTTTTGCATCCCCCTCGAGGGTGAGTGTTAGGAGTTCTTTTCCGAGACGACCCTTGACGTTTGCGATAGCAACAAGGTCTTCTGCGATCCGTTTCATGCCTGTGTCAGACCATCTGCGGATGGTTCGTTGGTCTTGGTAGTCGAATTCCTCGGCTGCCATTGTCAGGCGATCCAAGACTGTGTCGGCTGGGGCGGAGATCGATAGAGCTGCAGCTGCCTGAAACTTGTCGCCTTTGGCATACCGCTCTAGCTCCCGGCGGAACATCAGGAATGCTTCAACAAGATCATCTTCGCCGCAGATGTGCACCAGTGTTGGGCATTGACTGAACTTTGCCATTGCCAACTGTCCATGCCCTTTACGAAGCGCTGTCAGCTCTGCAAGCGCCTCCTCGACGACTTCCGGGTCAATAGCAGGAACGCTTGGCTCACTGGGCACGTAGAGGAGGTCGCTCATAGGCAGCATTGTCGCAATGACAGGAAGATCCCTCTAGAGGGAGGTGGCGGAAGTTGTCACTTTTGTGTCACGACTCTGCTCTGAGTCTCGGGATGTACTGGTGGCACAAAACGTCAAACAGGCGTTTTCTGCCAGACCTTCTTGGTGAAAGGACCCTTCCATGAATTCTCTTGTTCTTCAATCTCCCGAGCCCTACGCCACTGGCTTAATGCCGTTCTCAGGCCCATCTTCGCGCGGTGTGGCGAGAACGACTCGCCGCGAGGTTGATGTGGTGCTGGAGGGGTCTGGGTTTTTCGGACCGTTTGTTTTGAGAGGGTTGTTCTGAGTAGTCCCGGCTGCTTGTGGCCGGGCAGAATGGATGACCATGAGGAAGTTCTCGAAGCACACGCCTGAGCAGATTGTCGTGAAGCTGGAGAAGGCCGAGGCGCTGCGAGGTGAGGGCATGAGTACGGCCCAGGCCTGCCGCGTGCTGGGTATCAGCGAGGCGACGTTGTGCCGGTGGCGCCAGCGTTATGGGTCGATGAGTCGTCGTGAGGCCAAGGAGCTGCGTGAGTTGCGCGAGCAAAACGCGCGCTTGAAACAGTTGCTGGGCCAAGCAGAGTTGGAAAAGGCAGCGCTGCGAGAGTTGGCGGAGGGAAACTTCTAGGCCCGGCGCGCAGGCACGAGGCTGTGAACCACCTGGTTGGTCAGGGGTTTTCTCAGCGTCTTGCACGGGCGCGTTGCCGGGCTGTCGCGGTCAGCGTATTGCCGGACCCGCGCGGCGGGCGGGGCGAAAACGCTGCGTGATCATGGTCCTGTGCGCCAGTGGATGAACGATTGTGCCGCCACGCATCGACGCTGGGGCTATAAACGCGCCTGGGCGCGGGCCAAGAGCGAGGGCATTGTCATAGGGCGTGATACGTTCCGGCGCTTGTGGCGCACCGAGGGGCTGCGCGTGCGAGCGCGTAAAGCCCATAAGCCCCGCACCGCACCACGCCTGCAACCCCTGGTCACAGCGAATGCTCCTGGGCAGGTGTGGGCCATTGATTTCCAGTTCGACTCGGACTGGAAGGGGCGCGTGTTCAAGGTCTGTCACGTCATTGATGAGTTCACGCGCCAGCACCTGGCTTTCCGCGTTGAGCGGCGCATGGGAGCCGCCGACGTGATCGAAATGCTTGACCTGGCTGTCCTAGCCCATGGGGCACCCCAGGTGCTTCGGGCCGATAACGGGCCTGAATTCATCGCCGCGGCCGTGGGGCGCTGGGCCAGCGAGCACGACACGCTCCAAGCATTCATCCCACCGGGCCAGCCGTGGCATAACGGGTTTGTGGAGTCCTTACACAACCGTATGCGTGATGAACTCTTGGAAGACAACATGTTCGAGGATCTCAACCACGCGCGCGCCCTGATTGGTGCCTGGTCCCAGCGCTACAATGAAGAGCACCCCCACAGCGCGCTGGGCTGGCTCTCACCCAACCAGTACGCACGCCAATGGGCGCAACACCACTAATAACAACCAACAACCCTCAAAACACCCGGTCCACAAAACCAGACCAGACCAGGTGCGGCGAGCCATGACGTCCCCAATGCTCAGAAGGCAACGGCGTGGAGCACAATGAAACCGACGGCACCACTGCACGCATCCCCGAGCCGACCAATGAAACCGACAGCACCATTGCAAGCCCACAACACCCAGAAAACCAGCATTTTCCCCACGCAAAGGCGTTACCGGTTTTAACCCAGCAACGCATCGCACCGAATAGGCAAACAATGCACCCGCTCGCACACCATTGCGCTAGCTACTAGCACGATGCAATACCCCCATCAGTAGCGCAGTGCCCCTGAGCAACAAGCACGATCACGGAGATGAGCCCCCGATAATTCCGCATGCAATTCGATTGGATGAAGTTTCAACAACGCCTGAAAGTGCTGCAATTCCAACGTTGTGAATTCATAGTTTGAAAGAGTCACAGGGGAATTGCATGCGCCATTGGGTGTGTGTGAAGCAATGCGGTAAGCGAGGGCCGGACGCAACACCTGTGGGATTGCGCTGTGGCCGGGCCGCCAAGGGGCCAGGCCGGGCAACACACAGCGACAAGCCGCGCCGGTGTGGAGGGTGCCGGAGGGACCGGAGGGCACGGGCGGGCTTCGAGGCGCGGCGCCGAACGAAGTGAGGCCGCCTAGCCTCGCGGGCGGCCGGGCCCGGTGCCCGGAACACCATCGGCGTCAGCAGCAACACAGCACAGGGGCGCGGACCCGCAGGCCCGCGCCCCCAGCGCTACAACGCAGACGCTCAGAAGTACTTGCGTCCCGTTTCGCTCAGCTCGCGCAGCTCGTCGATCGAGGCGATCCAGCCGCAGCCCTCGCCTTCGGCGGCGAGCAGGTCCACACCGCTGATCGCGAGCATGTCGCCGCCCGTGGTGCCGATGCGCACGGCGTCCACGCCCTCGGCCTCGGCGGCCGCGAACACGGCCTTGAGCGCCGCCTCGGGCACCGCGACGAAGGCGCGGGCCTGGGACTCGGACAGGAGCATCTCGTGGTCGCCGACGCAGTCGCGGCGGGCGGCCCCGGCCACGTCGAAGACGCCGCCGATGCCAAAGCGCAGCGCGGAGTCCACGAGGGACTGCACGAGGCCGCCGTTCGACAGGTCATGCGCCGCGCGCACGAGGGGTCGGCCATCCGGCCCATCCGCGGCGCTCAGCGCGCGCACGACGTTACCGAGGGCGACCTCGGCCTTCAGGTCGACCTCGGGCGGGAGGCCACCCAGGTGCGAGCGGGCGATGCGCGCCCACGCGGAGCCGTCGAACTCCTCGCGGGTGGTGCCCAGGAGGATGACGGCGAGGCCCTCTTCGGTGAAGCCGGAGGGGTTGGCGCGCGTGACGTCGGGAAGGATGCCGAGCATGCCGATGACGGGCGTCGGGTTGATCGACGAATTCGGCAGGCCCTTCTCGGTGCCGGACGAGTTGTACAGCGACACGTTGCCACCGGTCACGGGGATCTCGAGCTCGATGCAGCCGTCCGCGAGCGCGGTCATGGCGGTCACCAGCTGCCACATGGCGTCCGTGTCTTCGGGGTTGCCGAAGTTCAGGCAGTCCGTGATGGCGACGGGCTCGGCACCGACGACGGCGACGTTACGGTACGACTCGGCGAGGGCCTGGCGGGCTCCCGCTGCCGGGTCGAGCTTGGTGTACCAGCCGTTCGCGTCGGTCGAGAGCGCAACACCCAAGCCGCTTTCCTCGTCGATGCGGATGACGCCCGCGTCGTCGGGCTGGGCGAGGGCGGTGTTGCCCTGCACGTAGCGGTCGTACTGGTCGGTGACCCACGCCTTGGAGGCCTGGTTGACGTCGGAGAGCACGGCGCGCACGTCGGCGATGAGCTCCTCGCGCGTTGCGGGACGGGCAAGCGACTCGGAGGTTGCGGCCTGCAGCTCGTCCTGCCACGCGGGGCGCGCGTAGGGGCGGTCGTAGACGGGGCCCTCGTGGGCGACGGTCTTCGGGTCGACGTCGACGATGCGGTGACCGTGGTGGTCGATCGTCAGGCGTCCGTCGCCGGTCAGGTGGCCGATGACCGCGGCCTCGACGTCCCACTTGTCGATGATCTCGAAGAAGCGCTCGCGATCCTGCGGGGTCACGATCGCCATCATGCGTTCCTGGGACTCGCTCGCGAGGATCTCGCCCGCGGTGAGGGTGGGGTCGCGCAGGAGCACGTTCTCGAGGTCGACGTGCATGCCGGAGTCACCGTTGGAGGCCAGCTCGGAGGTCGCGCACGAGATGCCTGCGGCGCCGAGGTCCTGGATGCCCTGGACGACGCCGGCCTCGAACAGGTCGAGGCAGCACTCGATGAGGACCTTCTCCATGAAGGGGTCGCCCACCTGGACGGAGGGGCGCTTGGCGGGCATGCCGTCTTCGAAGGTCTCGGAGGCGAGGATCGAGGCACCGCCAATGCCGTCGCCGCCGGTGCGCGCGCCGAAGAGGACGACGAGGTTACCCTCACCGGTCGCGTTGGCCAGGTGGATGTCGTCGTGGCGCAGCTTGCCGATGCACAGCGCGTTGACGAGAGGGTTGCCCTGGTAGGAGGGGTCGAACTCGGTTTCGCCGCCGATGTTGGGCAGGCCCAGGCAGTTGCCGTAGCCGCCGACGCCGGAGACGACGCCGTGGACGACGCGCGCCGTGTCGGGGTGGTCGACAGCGCCGAAGCGCAGCTGGTCCATGACGGCGATCGGGCGCGCACCCATGGAGATGATGTCGCGGACGATGCCGCCCACGCCGGTGGCCGCGCCCTGGTAGGGCTCGACGAAGGACGGGTGGTTGTGGGATTCCACCTTGAAGGTGACGGCCCAGCCGCCGCCGATGTCGACGACGCCGGCGTTCTGGCCCATGCCGACGAGGAGGTTCTTCCTCATGGCGTCGGTCGTGCGCGCACCGAACTGCTCGGCGAGGTGCTTCTTGGAGGACTTATAGGAGCAGTGCTCGGACCACATGACGGAGTACATGGCAAGCTCGGCGTTGGTGGGTCGACGCCCGAGGATGTCGCAGATGCGCTGGTATTCGTCCTCTTTGAGGCCGAGTTCCTTCCAGGGCATGTCCTGGCCGGGGGTCGCGGCGGCGTTCTCGACGGTGTCGGGAAGCTCGCGGGTGTTTTCGGAGGTCATTCGTGTTTCCATTCGAAAGGTCTGGGACGAGGCCGGGGCTCCCTCACGCGTGAGGGTGCGGTGGCGTCGTCAGCCGACGAGGGATGCGAGGACGGAACGGAAGATGCCCAGGCCGTCGGTGCCGCCGTGGTGGCTGGCGCCGTCGGGTCCGAGGGAGAGCGGGCCGAAGCCGGCCTCGGTCGCGTGCTCGGGGTGGGGCATGAGGCCGACGACGTTGCCCGCGGCGTTGGTGACGCCCGCGATGTCGTTGGCGGAGCCGTTGGGGTTGAAGTCGACGTAGCGGAACACGACGCGGCCTTCGCCCTCGAGCCGTTCGAGCTCGGCGGGGGACGCCTGGAAGTTACCTTCGCCGTTCTTGAGGGGAACCGTGATGGTGTCGCCGACGCTGTAGGCGCGCGTCCACGCGGTGTCCGCGTTCTCGATGCGCAGCACCTGGTCGCGGCACAGGAACTTCTGGTGGTCGTTGCGGATGAGCGCGCCGGGCAGGAGGTGCGACTCGCACAGGACCTGGAAGCCGTTACAGATACCCAGGACGGGCAGGCCTCGTCCGGCCTCGCGCACGATCTCGCTCATGACGGGGGCGGTCGCGGCGATCGCGCCGCAGCGCAGGTAGTCGCCGTAGGAGAAGCCGCCGGGGATGACGACCGCGTCGACGCCGTGCAGGTCGGCGTCCTTGTGCCACAGGGACACGGCCTGCGCGCCAGCGATTTCCACCGCGCGGGCGGCGTCGTGGTCATCGAGGGTGCCCGGGAAGGTGACGACTCCGATGCGGGTCACTGCGCGCCTCCCGCGTAACGGGCGTCGGCCTCGTCGATGGCCTCGACGCGCACGACGTCCTCGATGATCGGGTTGGACAGGACCTCTTCGGCTGCCTTGCGGGCCTGCTCCAGGAGCTCGTCGGTGACGGGACCGTCCACGCTCAGGTGGAAGCACTTACCCTGGCGCACGGCCTCGAAGCTCGTGATTCCGAGCCTGGGCAGCGCCGAACCGACAGCCTTACCCTGGGGATCCAGGATTTCCGGCTTCGGCATCACTTCCACGATGATTCGCCCCACGGCGTTCCTCCTTGTGTTGTTGGTGAGGATCCCGCCGCGCATCTTGCCCGGCGGGCAAGTCTGTTTACAGGATGGGGTCCGACCCGGTGAGTCGGCGGTAGGCCTCGACGTAGCGCGCGGCGGTCGCAGCGGCGACGGAGTCGGGCAGCGCGGGCGGGTTGGCGCCCGAGGCACGGTCCCAGCCGGACTCGGCAGAGACCAGCCAGTCACGCACGTACTGCTTGTCGAAGCTGGGGGTCACCTGACCCTCCACCCACTGGTCTGCGGGCCAGAAGCGCGAGGAGTCGGGCGTGAGGATCTCGTCCGCGAGCACGAGGGCTCCCGTGGTCACGTCGATACCGAACTCGAACTTGGTGTCCGCGATGATGATGCCGCGCTGCGCGGCGATGTCGCGGGCAGCCTTGTACAGCGCGATGGACAGGTCGCGGATAGCGACCGCGAGCTCCTCGCCGATGCGCTCGGCGGTCTGCTCGAAGGTGATGTTCTCGTCGTGCTCGCCCAGCTCGGCCTTCGCGGCCGGCGTGAAGATCGGCTCCTCGAGGCGCGAGGCCTCGGTCAGGCCCTCGGGCAGAGCGATGCCACACACGGAACCGGACTGGCGGTACTCGGCCAGGCCGGAGCCTGTCAGGTAGCCGCGCACGACGCACTCGATGGGGATCATGTGCAGGCTGCGGCACACGACCGCGCGCCCGTCCACCTCGGCGGGCACCGTGAAGCGCGTGGGCTGGGCGCCTTCGAGGGCGCGCGAGGCCTCGGCCGGGGCCTTCGTGCCGACGGCCAGCAGGTGATTTTCCACGAGGGGACGCAGCTGGCCCATCCACCAGATGGCGAGCTGGTTGAGGACCGCGCCCTTGCCGGGGATCAGCGTGGGCAGCACGTAGTCGTAGGCGCTGATGCGATCCGAGGTCACCATGAGGAGGGCCTCCGGGCCCGTCTTCGCGTGGCGTGGGCGTCCCGCCGGGGTGGTGGTCTGCGGCGCGGGGCCGACCACTGCCTCGTCGGGAGCGTAGATGTCGCGAACCTTGCCCGCGCTCAGCGGGGTCCAGCCGTAAAGGGTGGCGGTCATAATGCTCCTCAGTGGGTTCTCAGTCGAGGGTGACGACCAGGTCGGCGGGCCACGTCGCGATGTCGCTGCGGTGGTGTTCCCCGTCGAAGTGGATGAGGTCGACACCCCGGTAGGCCAGGGCACGGGCCTCGTCGAGCGTGGCCGCGCGGGCGACGACGTCGAGGACTCGGCCGCCGGAGTTCACCAGCGCGTAGGTCGGTTCGAAACCGCAGCATCCCGCCGCGACATCGGTCGGATCGTCGGTGATCTCCTCGGAGGTGCCGGCGTGGATGACGTGGACGCCGTCAAGCTTCTCGGCCGCTTCGATACCGGTGATCTCATGTCCGGTATCCGTGGGGCCCGGGTAGCCGCCCGAGGCCATGACGACCGTGACGGCAGCGTCCTGACTCCACACGGGGGCGGGGACCTTCGCGAGGGTGCCGGTCGCGGCCGCGTACAGGATGGGGGCCAGCGGGGAGTCGAGGCGCTCGAGAACCGCCTGGGTCTCCGGGTCGCCGAAACGCACGTTGAATTCGACGACGCGGATGCCCTTCGAGGTCATCGCGAGGCCGCAGTACAGAAGGCCGCGGAAGGGGGTGCCGCGACGCGCCATCTCAGTGATGACGGGCTGGGCCACCTCGTCGACGATGCGCTGCGTGGCCTCGTCGGGGAGCCACGGGAGGGGGCTGTAGGCGCCCATGCCGCCCGTGTTCGGGCCCTCGTTGCCGTCGCCGACGCGCTTGAAGTCCTGCGCGGGCTGCAGCGGCACGACGGTAGCGCCGTCGGCGAAACAGAACAGGGAGACCTCGGGGCCGTCAAGGTAGTCCTCGATGACGACCGCTCCCCCGTCGCGCGACAGGCAGGCGCGCGCATGCTCCGAGGCCTGGGCGCGGTCGGTGGTCACGACGACACCCTTGCCGGCGGCAAGCGCGTCATCCTTCACGACGTAGGGGCACCCAGGTCGTCGAACGCGGCCTCGACCTCGTCCATCGTGGTGCACGTGAAGGAGCGAGCCGTGGCCACGCCGGCATCGGCCATGACCTGCTTCGCGAAAGACTTGGAGGCCTCGAGGCGCGCCGCGTCCTTCGTCGGGCCAAACACGGGGATTCCGTAGTCCAGGACCGCATCCGCGACGCCCGCGACGAGTGGAGCCTCGGGACCGACGACCACGAGGTCGACGTTCTCGGACGTGGCGCGACGGACGACGTCCTTCGGATCCAGGGGATCCATGGTCAGGGAGCGGCCCAGCTGCTCCAGGGCGGGATTACCCGCCTGGACGACCAGCGACACGGGATGCTCGGGGGTGGACGTTCGTACAAGCGCACGGGCGATCGCGTGTTCGCGACCCCCGTTGCCAACGAGAAGAACCTTCACAATTTAAGCCTATCGGTGTTTGGCGGCCTCCCGGGCCACCGTGGTGTTTTATGGGTGCACGTCACAGCGAAAGTGAGACGGGGTTGTAGCCCTCACCAGGCGCCGTTCGGGTTGCCGCTGCGGCGGTCATCCTTCTTGTCGCGCTGGTCCTTGTTGCGCTGATCGTTCTTGTGCTGCAGCTCCTCGCGGCGCTGCTTCTCGGCCGGGGTCTCACCCTCGTAGGGTCCTGCGTGGGGCTCGGGCTGGGACTCGGGTTCGTCTGCTGATCCTTCGACCCCTTGTCCTGCTGATCCTTCTGCTGATCCTTCTGCTGGTCCTTCTGTTGATCCTTCTGCTGGCCGCCCTGCCCCTGGGACTGCTCCTCAGCCTTCTGCTTCTTGTCCTCGACGCGTTCCTTGTTCTGGTCGGCGGGGTTATCGGACTTGTTGCCAGACTGCTGCTGATCGCCGGACTGATTCTGGTTGCCCGACTGGCCCTTGTCGTCGGACTGGTTCTGGTCGGACTGGTTCTGGCTGGAGTTGGAGGCCGTCTGACAGGGGGCGACCGTCTCTTCGGCTTCCTGGTAGGTGGTCGCGGCATCTGCGTACGAGCCGGCGGCAGCCTGCGCGTCGCCCTGAATCTCGATGCCGATCGCGAGGTTGACACGAACGCGGCATTCGTAGGAGAAGGGCTCGAGTCGGCCGGGCTTGACCTCGGTGGCCTTGGGGACGAGGTCGAAGGCGGTACGCAGCTCCGTCACGCCCTCGTCAGTCTGCCCCTGACGCACGAGGGTGGTGCCGCGGTTGTAGTGCGCGACCCAGCGCTCAATGCCGATCTTCGTCCACGTCATCTGGCCTTCGTAGCCCGTCTGGGCGACGTCGTATTCCTGAGCCTTCCAGTGGCTCAGGGACGAGCGCGACCAGAGCGAAAGGCCGATCAGGTACGCGGCGACGGCCAGCACAATGACGAGGATCGGGATTGAGTACCACAGGGGGCGCAGCGCCCGCGGGTTGCGCTCGATCTTCTGCTTACCGGACGAGGCCTTAGCGAGCTTCGCACGAACCGAGGGATCGACGGGATCGACCTGGGGCGCGCCGAAGGGGAGAAGGTCTGCTTCAGGCTGCGAGTTCTCAGATGGCATGGGAGTTCCTCAGCTGTTGGGCGCGCAGCGCCAGCGTGGCACCCTCCCACGCGAGGAGACCCCCGAGTAGAGCGCGAAAGGCCAGATGATGTAGCGATACGTGTCTTTCAGGTTGCGCGACTCGGCGAGCGTCGACGCCTTGTCGAGCACGGAACGCGCGTGCGATTCGATCGCTGACTTGTCGGGCGAGTGCACGTAGTCGACGCCCACGCGTGAGGCGACATCCGCGAGGGCGGCCTCGTCGATCTTCGAAATGGCGATGGGGTTACCGGGCTGCGAGGAGTCGTGGATGTACTCGGGTTCACCGCCGCTCTGGGAGCCGCTGTCGCCCAGGCGCAGGACCTTCATGGGGCCACCTTTCTCGGTGCCGTAGCCAAGGACGAGGCCGCCGTCGATGTACTCCTTCACGGCATCCCAGTCGCTGGCTTCGCCTGAGGGCGCGCTGGTCCAGTGGTTCTGATTGGAGGTCTCACCGTCGGAGAAGACGAAGAGGGCACGCACGTTCTGGGGGTGGCGTTCCTTGTTCTTCTTCAGGAGCTTGGCGAGGTCTTGGGCGGGTCGGTTCAGCGACGATCCCTGGGAGGAGCTGGAGAGCTCGCGATCAAAGGAATCCATGTACGAGATGACCGCGGATGCGTCGGAGGTCAGCGGCAGGTCCGTGTGGACCTTCGAGTCCCAGGACATGATGGAGAAACGCGAGCCGGTGAGGATGTTCATCATGATCGCGACGTCGTTACGCACGCCGTCGATGCGGGGCTTGTTGCCGTCCCAGTCCTCGGCGGCCATGGACCCGGTGCGGTCGATGACGAAGTAGACCTCGAGGGTCGAGGTCACTTCCTGGGCCTCGCCGTGGATCGACGGGCCTGCGCCCATGATGATGACTGCGACGACGATGAGGAAGCGACGCAGGACGTCCATGACGTGGCGGCGGGTGGCGCGCTTGGCCGACAGGAACACGAAGAGCGCTCCGAGCACAGCGATGATGCCCAGAACGACCACGTGAAAGACAGGGCGAAAAATCATGTCAGAGCCTCCCGAACGCTAGCAGACCAAGCAGGGACACGACGCCGACGAGTGTCCACCCCAAGGCGGCACCGGGGCGGTCCGTCTCCACCATCTTTCCAGCGGAGTCGAGTTCTTCTTTCTGTTCAGCCTCGATCTGGCGCACCACGCTATCCACGGCTGACGGGGACGAGGCATCGTAGAAGTCGCCGCCGGTCTTACGGACCTCGTCACGCAGCTGTTGGGCCTGGTAGCCCAGGTTGGTATCTGATCCCGGGTAGAGGGCGGTGACCGTCACTCCCTGCTTCTTCGCGAACTCGATCGCCTCGCTCAGGTCGTAGACGCCGTCGCCGTACACCTCGTTGTCGGTGGCCAGCAGGATGGTGCGGGAGCGCTGCTTGTCGTTATGGTCGAAGCCCATGATGCACGAGGACAGACCGTCGCCGACGAGCGAGGAGACCTCCCGGTTCTCGTCCATGACAGGCGCCAGGTAGTCGAAGAGTTCCTGCGTTCCAGACAGCTTTCCACCAAATCGGATGAGGCCGGTGTCGATCGTGTCCGACATTTCCTGGAGGACGTCGTTGGCCATATCGTAGTCGTCGGTGAGCGGGAACATCGTCATCGAGTAGGCGTCCCACAGCTGCAGCGAGATCCTCTCCCCCTCGAAGTGGGAGATGATTTGCCGGAAGGCCCCGCCGATCTTCGAGTCGTAGGGCAGCATCGATCCGGACGCATCCAGGCACAGGACGATGTCACGGCTCGCGGACTTGTCGTGCTTGACGTAGCGGTCGACGGGCGCGCCCGCCGACACGGAGGTCGCGATGACGGCGATCAGGAAACAGACGAAGGCCATAGCCAGCGAAGCGCGCGTGCGACGCACGAGCGCCTGGTACTTCGGCAGGCCCCGCAGGTAGCCGGTGTTGGCCACCCACCCCTTCTTTCCCGAGCGCACGCCGGCGCGACGCGCGAGCATCCAGCCAACGACCGTCGCGATCACGACAACCGCGAGGACGACGGGGATTAACCACCAGAACCTCATACGTTCACCGCCTCCACGGCCATGGTCAAGACGTTGGTGACAGCCTCGTGAGAGGGCTGCCCCTGCGGGATGTCATCACCCGTAAAACTGGGGACTTCGCAGGCCTGCAGGACATCGGCCAGGCCCGGCCACACGGGGACGAGCTCGCGCACCTCGGATACGGTTGCGACCTCGAGGTCTCGGCCCGTTCGCTCGGTGCCCAGGGCGCGCATGAGGCCAGCGAGCGCCAGGTGAACGCCGCGCGCGTCCAGGTCGCCGTCGGCGTAGCGGTCGGCAATCTGATCGACGTACGTGAGGTACTTCTTGCGGCGGGCATCCGTGATCGTCTGAAGTTCCATGACCTCGCCAATGCGCGACGTCCACCAGCGCCAGATGCTGTAGACGATCCACCCCAGGACGGCGACGACGAGCACCGTCCCCAGGATCCACATCCAGTTCGGGTACAGCGCGGGATCGTTCAAGCTACTGCTGAGATCACCGGACATGTGCTCCCCTTTCGAGGGCTCGCATGAGTGCGCGCGGAACGTCCTCGCTGGAGCCAACGTCCACGCGGATCACCCCACGATTGTCGAGCATTTGGACGACCGCCTGTCGGCGCATCGCCACGAGATTGGCGGCTTCCCCGGCCAGCTGCGAGTCGCGCAGCAGGAAGTCCGGGAGAGGCCCTTCGGTCACGTCGACCACGTTCGTGCCCTCCTCGAGGGAGGTCGGGTCGATGTCCTGGACGCTCACCACCATGACCTGGTGGCGCACGGACAGGGACTTGATGAGGTCATCGGACAGACGCGTCGGCTCCGGCTGGGTGGAGTCTGTGACGATGACGATGAGGCTGCGGCGTCGGGTCACCGTCCGCGCGCGTGCCAGGAGCTTGGGCACGTCCGAGTGCGGCGAGGACAGGGTGATGTCCTCCTCGATGCGGCGCATGATCGTTTCGGCGTGGGCGTTACCGGATCGGGCGGGCATGAAGCGCACGCGCTCGGCATCGCCGGCGACGAGGCCGATCTGGTCTCCGCGCGCCACGCTCAGCCAGGCGATCGCCTCGCATGCGGTGAGGGCGATATCTTCCTTGGTCTCACCGGACGGGGCGAGAGCACCCATTTCACGGCCCGTGTCGACGACGAGCATGACCTGCAGGTTCGCCGTGGCCTCGTGCCTCTTGATGATCGGTGAACCGGCGCGAGCCGTCGCCGCCCAGTCGATTTCGCGCACGTCGTCGCCCGGCTGATAGGGAGCCAGGTCCATGAACTCCCAGCCGCGTCCCTGCCGCAGCGCGGGTGCTGTCCATCCATGATGGACAGCAGCTTGCGCATGACGGGCAGCTGGATGCGCGTGGAGAGCGCGTGGATTTCGCGCGAGCGTACAGGCATTGCGTTCCTCGAGGGCGTTGGCGGCGGGCGGGAGAATCGTTACGGCACGGGCACCGCGTTGAACACGGCGTCGATGAGGCCCTCGATGGAGACGTTGTCCGCCAGTGCGTCGAAGGTGCGGATGATGCGGTGGCGCAGGATGCCGTAGCGCATCTCCTTGATGTCGTCGGGCATGACGTGGTTTCGCCCTGACATGAGGGCGATCGCCTGTGCGATCTGCATGAGGGCGATGCCACCACGGGGGGAGGCACCCACGCGCACGTGCTTGTTCCATCCGGGCAGCGGGTTCGGGCCGGCACCACGGGTGGTGTTGACGATGTCGACGATGTAGGCCTTGAGGGTCTCGTGCACGAACACGCGTCGGCGCGCTTCCTGCAGGGTGCGCACGTCGTCGAGGGTGATGGGTGCGACCGAGGCCTGCGAGGTCATCTGGCCGGAGTCGATGCGGGTAAGAACCTCGAGCTCCTCGACGGGCGTCGGGTAGGTGATGACCTCCTTGAGGAGGAATCGGTCCATCTGAGCCTCGGGCAGCACGTAGGTGCCTTCTTCTTCGATGGGGTTCTGGGTGGCCATGACCATGAAGGGGTTGGGCAGCTTGTGGTTGACGCCGCCGATCGTGGTCTGGCGTTCCTGCATGGCCTCGAGCATGGCGGACTGGGTCTTCGCCGAGGAACGGTTGATCTCGTCGAGGAGGACCATGTTGGCGTGGACGGGGCCCAGCTGGGTGACCATCTCGCCGCGCTCCTGGTTCCAGATCTGGGAGCCGACGATGTCGTTGGGCATCAGGTCGGGCGTGCACTGGATGCGGTGGAACGTTCCGGACACTGCGGACGCGAGGGTCTGCGCGGCCGTCGTCTTCGCCAGGCCGGGCACGGATTCAACCAGGACGTGGCCGCCGGCGAGCAGCGAGGCGGTGAGCGCGCGGCGCAGACCTTCCTGACCCACGACGGTGTGCTGATAGATGGTGGTCATGCGATCGAGCAGGCTCTTCGCGTGGGCCAGCTCGTCGTTCGTCAAGTAGTTGGGCACGGGCTCTCCTTGCGTGCGCGGTCGGATGCTGTTCCAGTGTAGCCCTCCGACTCCTCGTTGACGCAACCCGGTCAGTTTTCGCATCGTCATCGACGAGGCGGGGGCCGGGCGCAGCTCGGAATCTTACCGCCGTGTTTCGGCAGTCACCCCCACGGGGAGAAAAAGGGGTGGGCCCCGGAGTTTCCTCCGGGGCCCACCCTCAGATCCGCGTGGATCAGGCCTGCTTCGCGGCGGCGATGCGCTCGCGGAACTTGGCCAGCTGCTCGGTGATGGCAGCGGGGAGCTTGTCGCCGAACTGCGAGAAGTACTCCTCGGTGTCGTCCATCTCGGCGGCCCAGGCGTCGGGGTCGATCGCGAAGAGCTTCGCCCAGACGGCCTCGTCGATGTCCAGGCCGTCGAGGTTGAAGTCCTCGAACTTCGGGTAGCGGCCGGTCACGCCATCGATGGCCTCGACCTCGCCGGCAGCGCGGCGAACGATCCAGTCCAGGACGCGGGAGTTGTCGCCGTAGCCGGGCCACATGAAGTTACCGTCTTCGTCCTTACGGAACCAGTTGACCTGGTAGACCTTCGGGAAGCCCTCGCCGAGCTTGTCCTGCATCTCCAGCCAGTGGCCCCAGTAGTCGGCCATGTTGTAGCCGCAGAAGGGCAGCATGGCGAAGGGGTCGTGACGCAGCGAGCCGGCCTTGACGTCGGTCGCGGCAGCGGTGACCTCGGAGGCCACGGAGGCGCCGATGAACACGCCGTGGGCGGGCTCGTACTGCTCGGCGACCAGCGGGACGTTGGTGGCGCGGCGGCCACCGAAGAGGACGGCGTCAACCGGGACACCCTCGGGGGCTTCCCAGTCGGGGCAGATGATCGGGCACTGCGAGGCCGGAACGGTGAAGCGGCTGTTCGGGTGAGCAGCCTTCTCGCCGGACTCGGGGGTCCAGTCGTTGCCGTGCCAGTCGATCAGGTGCGCCGGAACGTCGCCGTCGATGCCTTCCCACCACACGTCACCGTCGTCGGTCAGGGCGACGTTCGTGAAGATGGAGTTGGCCTTGCCGGTCTCCATGGCCATGGGGTTGGTCGTGTAGAGGTGCCGGGGGCAACGCCGAAGAAGCCGGCCTCGGGGTTGATGGCGCGCAGGCGGCCATCCGGGCCCGGGCGCATCCACGCGATGTCGTCGCCGACGGTCTCGACCTTGTAGCCGGGGATCGTGGGCTGGAGCATGGCGAGGTTGGTCTTGCCACAGGCGCTCGGGAAGGCGGCGGTGACGTGGAACTGCTGGCCGGTGGACTCGCGGGTCAGGCGCAGGACGAGCATGTGCTCGGCCATCCAGCCGTCGCGGCGGGCCATCGTCGAGGCGATACGCAGGGCGAAGCACTTCTTGCCGAGCAGGGCGTTGCCGCCGTAGCCCGAACCGAAGGACCAAATCTCGTTGGTCTCGGGGAAGTGGGTGATGTACTTCTCGTCGTTGCAGGGCCAGTTCGAGTCTTCCTGACCGGGCTCCAGGGGAGCGCCGACGGAGTGAACGGCGGGAACCCACACGCGACCCTCGTTGATGAGGTCCATGGCAGCAGCACCCATGCGGGTCATGATGCGCATGTTGACAACAACGTAGGGGGAGTCGGTGATCTCAACACCGAGCTGGGAGATGGGGCCACCAAGGGGACCCATGGAGAAGGGCACCACGTACATGGTGCGACCCTTCATGGCACCCGTGAACTTCTCGTGCAGGGTGGCCTTCATTTCCTTGGGGTCGGCCCAGTGGTTCGTCGGGCCGGCGTCCTCTTCCTTCTCACAGCAGATGAAGGTACGGGACTCAACACGCGCAACGTCGGACGGCTTGGAGCGAGCAAGGAAGGAGTTGGGGCGCTTCTCCTCGTTGAGCTTGGTGAACATGCCACTCTCGACCATCTGAGAGGTCAGGCGATCCCACTCCTCCTGGGAGCCGTCGCAGAACTCGATGGCGTCAGGGGTGGTCAGCTCAGCAATTTCAGCAACCCACTTGACGACGTCTTCGGGAGCGTTCGCCGGAGCGGCTGCACGCACGTCCTGTTCAGTCACGGACATTTTGCCTCCTGAGGCATTTCGGATTGTCGAGGCCGCGTCTGCGTCCCCGATTGACATAATCAATCATGCCGGACCCCTCGCCCGCGCTTACGGGCGCTTGGTCCGGTCACACCACAATCGTAGTCGAACAAGTCACACACCGCCCAGCCGATAGGGACCTTCAACCCACCCACAAGGGCCTCTATGAACGCCCGACCCCGCCCCAACCTCGTGAATGCGACGGAAGTCGTCCATTCACCCATCGTCGTGAGATAGAACACCGAATATGGGGTCACAAATCCATCTCTGAACTTGAAGTCACACCACCCCATGACCGACGATTACAGGTAGCACAACAGTGCTATTCACCATTGGAAGGACCGAATACACCATGGGACTCCGTTCTAAGACCCAAGGCCCTGACTTTTTTGAAGACTTCACCTCCCAGGCCCGCCAGCTCGTGCAGGCCGTCGAGTTCCTGACGCACATCTACGCTGCCTCCCCCGAAGAGCGCATCGCCCTGCGCGACCAGCTCCACGAGGTTGAGCACCGCGGCGACGAACTGAACCACGCGATCGTTCAGCGCATCAACTCCTCGTTCATCACGCCTTTCGACCGCGAGGATCTGCAGTCGCTGGCGTCGCACCTGGACGACTGCCTCGACTTCATCGACGAGGCCGGCGACCTCCTGGTCGTCTACGGCATTGCCGACATCCCCTCCTCCCTGGTCTCCCTGCTCAACGAGCAGATCGCGGTCATCAAGCACTGCGCGGACCTGACCGCCGAGAACATGCCCAAGCTCAAGTCGCCCGTGGACATGCGCGACTACTGGATCGAGATCAACCGCCTCGAGAACGAGGGCGACCTGGCCTACCGCCGCACCCTGACGGCCCTGTTCGACTCGGGCCTCGACCCGGTCACGATCATCAAGCTCAAGGACATCGTCCAGGGCCTCGAGTCCTGCGCCGACGCATTCGAGGAGCTGGCCAACGTCATCGAGTCCCTCGCACTGAAGGAATCCTGAGCCGTGGATCTGAACCTGATCCTCGTCTGCGTCGTCATCGCCGTCGCGCTGTTCTTCAGCTACACGAACGGCTTCCACGACGCGGCGAACGCGATCGCGACCTCCGTGTCGACGCGCGCGTGGACTCCTCGCGCGGCGCTCCTCATGGCCGCGACGATGAACATCATCGGTGCCATGATGGGCACGGCCGTCGCGAAGACTGTCGGCAAGGGCATCATTTCGATCAGCGACTATGCCGAGTCTCCCCTGCCGGAGATGCAGCAAAAGGGCCTCGTCATCATCCTGGCCGCCCTGCTGGGCGCCTGTATCTGGAACCTGATCACCTGGTGGTTCGGGCTCCCCTCCTCCTCCTCGCACGCCCTCATCGGCGGCATGGTGGGCGCGGGCCTCATGAGCGGCACGGTCGTGTACTGGTGGGGCATCATGAGCCACGTCGTGATCCCGATGTTCGCCTCCCCCATCATCGGTTTCGTCATCGGCTACATCGCCATGAAGATCGTGCTGTGGGTGCTGCGCAAGGCGCAGTACCACCGCACGATGCGCCGCTTCCGCGCCGCGCAGCGTTTCTCCTCGGCGGCCATGGCCCTGGGCCACGGCATCCAGGACGCGCAAAAGACGATGGGCATCATCGTCATGGCGCTGCTGGCCGGCGGCTACGGCGAAACCCACAACATCCTCGATCCCGTCACGGGTGAGATGAATGTTCCCCTGTGGGTGAAGATCTCTGGCGCTCTGGCGATTTCGCTGGGCACGATGGCCGGCGGCGGCCGCATCATGCGCACCATTGGCCGCAAGATCATCGACCTGGATCCGGCTCGCGGCTTCACCGCCGAGGCCGTTTCCGCCTCGATCCTGTACCTGTGCTCCTATGTCGTCCACGCCCCCATCTCGACGACGCAGGTCGTGTCGACGGCGATCATGGGCGTGGGCTGCACGAAGCGCTTCTCGGCGGTTCGCTGGGGCGTCGCGGGCAACATCGTCATCGCATGGTTCCTCACCCTGCCTGCCGCCGCACTGGTGTCGGGCATCGTGTACCTCGTCGTGGCGCTGCCTCTGGGAGTTCACTGATGCGTGGTCGCCTCGTCGCGACGGCTGCGGTCGCCGCTCTTCTCGGTGCCCCGCTCGCGGCATGCTCGGATTCGTCCGTCATGCACATGCGGGTCGGCCAGTGCATCCTCCTGCCCGAGGATAAGAGCGCGACGACGGCGACGACGATCGATAAGACCAGCTGCACGCGCGAGCACGACGCTGAGGTCTTCGCTCTGGCATCCGCGCCGGACGGGGATTTCCCGGGCGCCGAGGCGCTTAACCGGCAGGCCGAGACCGATTGCATTTCCGCGTTCGACGCGTACGTGGGGTCGGACTACCTGACCTCGACACTCGACGCGACGTGGATGATCCCGACGAAGGATTCGTGGGCACAAAACGATCGTTCGATCGTGTGCTTGGCGCGTCCGTTGGACCATTCGAAGCTGACCCAATCGGTGAAGGAGTCGGGCCTGTAGGGTCCGTCGAGTCTCCGACCGTCATCGGGTGGTGTGTGGCCCCTCGGCGCGCACCACCCGATACTTCTACCATCCGGTATCTTGATTGTTATCGTGCGTCTCGCGAGTCCTCCTCGACCAGCACGCCCCATCAAGGAGAATCATGTCCCAACGTTCATTCACATCCCGCGCCGCGCGCCCAGTGCTGATCCTCGGGGTCTCAGTCGCCATCCTGAGCCTGGGGCTGTCCGCATGCTCCAAGCAGAAGTCCGGATCCCCCAATCCCTCGCAAGGCACACCCGCACCTGCGTCGTCAGCAGCAGCGCCGCCGGCCTCCGCGCCTGCGGCTACTTACCCGCAGACGCACATCGGAGAATGTTTCCAGTTCGGCCCCAATGAGGACAGTGCCGTCACCAGCGTCGACTGCAACCAGCCCCACGATGGGGAATACTTTCATATTTTTGACTTCGCAGGCACAAGCCTTCCGTCCGATGACGAAATGGACGAGGAGAGCGATGAGATTTGTGGTCTCATCTTCGAGCACTACGTCGGCAAGCCCGTCGCGGATTCCACGTTGGATTACGACTGGATTCTTCCCGGTCAAGAGACCTGGGCAAAGGGCGACCACTCGGTGCAATGCTACGTCTTCGCCAAGGACGACAGGAAGCTCACCGGTTCCGCGAGGAACTCCAACATGTGACCTGCACTCATGCGCGCTAGAGGCGGCTCGGTGACGTCCGGGCCGCCTCAGTGCTTCTTAGAGGCCTTGCGCGCGTGCACGGTGGGGTCCTTCGTGGTGACGCCGTGGGTTTCGAGGGCGGCGACGGCCAGCCCATCGGGGCCGTGTTCGACGTGGGCGACGAGGACCTGGCCACGCGCCAGGCGCGGGGCCTCAGTGCCGGCGACTGGAGCCGACGCGAAGGCGCGGATCTCCTCGATGATCGCAGCCCGCGCAGGGCTGGCGACGGACAGGACCGTGGGGGCCGCGTGCTCGCGCAGGCACTGCGCCGCGAAGGCGCGGACGCGTCCGAGGCGCGCCTCGACATCGCCGTGAGCGTCCGAACCTGAGGCGGCCAGGTCGAGGGCCTCGACGAGGGTCACCGATCCCCCACCCATCGACGCCCACGGGGTGAGGCTCTGGCGCGAGCGGGCTGCCGGCGACGCGAACGCGCGCGCCACACCGAAGCTGGAGAGCAGATCGATGAGGTCGAAGGCCTGGCGCACGCCGAATCGGCTGAGCGGCGGGTCGACGGTTACCGGCGCAGTCTCGATATTCCTTGCCGAGGCCTGCTCCACCTGGGCGGCCCTCCTGGCCGCGGCGGAGGCCACCATCGCGGGGGTGGGCGCGGGGCGAGGCTTGGAAGGAGCCGCTGCCTCAGCGGTCGCAGCGGAGCCGCCGGAAGAAGCGGAAGGAGAGGCGGACGCGTAGGCGTCCCCGGCCTCGTCGAGGCGCGGGGCGAGGCCCTGCCCGGGACGCAGGACGAGGAGCGTGGTCGTCACGAGGCGACCTTCGCGCGCACGGGCGACGATGTCGGCGAGGAGGCGGCGGTCGCCTCGGCGCGTGAGCATGTCGGCGGCGCGCTCGGGCGAGGCCCACGTGGTCTGGTCGATTTCGGTGCGCGGGGCGCGCGCGACGGGGGCGCGCAGGCGCTCGGAGGCGTGGCCCGCGGGAACGGGGGTGCCCACCCAGTAGTGGACCTCCTTGGTCTGCCCGCCGCCCAGGCGGTAGCGCTGGGTCGTCAGGGGCGCACCGAGCGTGATGATCTGGCCGGTTTCCTCCTCGACTTCGCGCACGGCGGCGGCGACGAGGGACTCACCGTTTTCGGTCTTGCCTTTGGGCCAGGACCAGTCGTGGTAGCGCGGCCGGTGGACCATGAGGACTTCGATGTCCGCGGGGTCGATGGGCTCGCCGGGGACGGCGACGCGCGCGGGGTCCGTGAAACGCCAGACAAGTGCGCCCGCAGAGCGAACGAGTCGCTGGGGGCGTGGGGCTGGCATCGGACGCATAGGGACAAGGGTAGTCGCCCGCGCGCGCCCATGCCCTGGTGGGCGCGCCACGTCACCCCGGTTCGGGCCTTCCACGAGGCCGTCCAGGGCGCGCCGGGATCAGCGCCGACGCTGCGAACGAGGGGTCAGTCGAGGGTGCCGACGGCGGCCTCGCGCGCGGCGACGTCGAGCTCGTCGGCGGTGACCAGCAGCGCGCAGTGGCGCATGGTGACGCGGTGGGCGAGCGGGTCGGCGGGGTCTTCGATCCACAGGGCCCCGGCCTCGCCGGCGGCGAGCACGCGCATGGCCCGCGAGGCCTCGCCGAGCACGTACTCGAGGTCGTCGTCGGTGAGGTCGCCGCGCAGCAGCGAGTCGACCTCCTCCATGATGAGGCTCAGGGGCCGTAGATCGACGGGGGCTTCGAAGCCCTGGATGATGGGGGCGCGCGAGCCCTCGGCGTAGCGCTCGGCCACCAGCAGCGGGTCGCGGTGGTACCACTCGTGCAGCAGGTAGACGCGCCACAGCGCCCCGGGGAGGGTGAACTCTGGGCTGCGCGACCACACGTGCGCGATCGTATCGACGCCGCGAGTGCGCACGGTCTCGCGCAGGCGCGCGACGTCGGCGTCGGTGAAGGTCTCGTCGCCCACGCCCATGAGGGCCCAGGCGGCGGTGTGGGCGACGGCGGCGGTGGCCGCGGGATCTTCGTCGCCGATGATGGCGTCAGCCCTGGCGGCGTCGAGCATGGCGGGGCGTCTCGGCATCTTCGATTGGGCCATGGGGACTTCTTCCTCCTACAATGGGGCTGCTGGGCCTATAGCTCAATGGTAGAGCAGCGGACTTTTAATCCGTAGGTTGGGGGTTCGAGTCCCCCTGGGCCTACTGGTCGCCTCGGAACGTTCCGGGGCGTTCACGCTATCTGCGGGCGCGCGCCCGCGTTCGGAGGTGCAGCATGGATCCTCGTTTTTTTCTCGCGCGTATGGCGCTTTGGCGGGCCTGGCGCTCGGAGACGCGCTGGGCATGCCGACGCAGGAGATGTCGCCTGCGCAGATCCGCGCGGTGTACGGGCGCATCACCGGCCTCGTCGACGGTGACGCCTCGCAGCCCTACGCGCCGGGGATGCCGGCGGGGTCGGTCACGGATGATACGGAGCAGGCGCTGCTGATTGCGTCCCTCTTAATACGAGGCCGGGGCTCCTCCTCGGGTCGCGTGGCCCTGGACGCGGGCGAGTTCGCCCACGCCCTGCTGGCCTGGGAGGATTCGATGATCGAGCGCGGGTCGCTCGACCTGCTGGGACCCTCCACGAAGGCGGCCCTCGAGCTTGTGCGCGCGGGCGAGGACCCGCTGAGCGTGGGCGGGGCGGGGACCACGAACGGCGCGGCGATGCGCGTCACCCCAATCGGTATCGCGATGTCGACGGCCGATCCGGAGGCCTTTGCGGATGCCGTCTGGTCATCCTGTCAGGTCACGCACGCTACGCACCAGGGCTTCCAGTCGGCTGCCCTCGTGGCGGCAGCCGTGTCCATGGGTATCGACTGGGATACTCCGTCTGCTTCGGACATGACGGCCTGCTGTGGAAGGCCGTGTCCTACGTCGATTCCCTTCCCGAGCGCGGCGCATGGACCCCCGACCCGGACGTCGTGGCGGCGACGCGCAGGGCGATGCAGCTGGTTGCCAACCCCGCGTCCTCGTCCTTGGAATGCCTCGTCGAGCAGGTGGGCACATCCGTCGCTTCGGCGCAGGCGATCCCCATGGCATTTGCACTGCTCGCGCGCGACCCCTCTCCGCAGGCGCTGCTGGACGCCGCCAACATCGGCGGGGACACCGACACGATCGGCGCGATCGCGGGCGCGATCCTGGGCGCAGCCCTCGGCGAACAGGTTCTGCCCGCAGACAGCCTCTCGATGATCGAGGAGGTCTCCCACCTCAACCTGCCGTCCGTCGCCCTCGAGCTGTTGGAGCTGCGCGATCAGGCGCTCGTCGGCCGCCAAGAGGAGTCAGCCCCCGCCTCGTCGCCCACCTCCCCTGCGGGCCGCGTCGTCCTCATGGGGCAGATCCTCGTGGACCTCGCCGTGCGCGGCGAGGCTCTGCCCTCTCCCGGCGGCGACGTGTGGGCCACCGACGAGGGAATGCACGTGGGCGGCGGATTCAACGCCCTCGTGGCGGCGCGGCGCATGGGGGCCGAGGCCGTCTCCCTCAGCCCGATTGGCGACGGCCCTTACTCCTCGCTCATCCAAGCAGCGCTGACGCGCGAGGGGATCACGGACCTCGGGCCGCGCATCGCGGGCATTGACAACGGGTTCTGCATCGCGTTCACGGACCGCACGGGCGAGCGCACCTTTATCTCCACGAAGGGTGCCGAGACGATGGCCCCCGCGAGCGCGTGGGCGGACTTCGTACGCACGATGCACCCGGGCGACGTGCTCTACATCGACGGATACCTCATGGACCACCCCGCGAACCGGGAGGCCGCGGAAGCGGCGCTGCGCGTCCTGCCCGAGGGGGTGCGCGTCCTCCTCGACGTCTCTCCCGTGATCGGTATCCCGTCCGCTCTGCCCTCCGGCGACGTCATCGTGTCGATGAACCACCGGGAGGCCCAGGAGATCGCTCAGCAGAGAGGGGATTCGAGCGTCCACGACCGGTGCCGTGAGCCTCGCGAGGCCGCGCGCGCGATGCTCAGCCTGCTGGGCCGGCCCGTCCTCGTGCGCGCGGGCGCACAGGGCGCATACGTCGCCCGTCCTTCCGAGGCAGCGACGAGCACCTGCTGCCAGGATCCGACGCGCGTCCCGACGCCTCGCGTCGACGCGATCGACACGAACGGCGCGGGCGACGCGCACTCGGGCGTCCTGGCGGCCGCACTTGCACAGGGTATTCCCCTGGAGAGGGCTCTCCTGCTGGCCAACTGCGCGGGCGCGCTGTCCACGACGGTCGTCGGCCCGGCCTCGTGCCCCTCGCGCGAGGAAATTGAGGCCGCCGCGGACGCGCTGGAGGCACGCGCGGACGGGGAGTGAGCGCCGCGCAGACCCGGTTGACCGCCTGCTGGACGACCCCGGCGCCGCCGCATGCGCGCAGTTCGAGAGGCTCAAACGTGCGAGATGCATCAAAGAATCAACCGGACAGTCTATTTTGCGCCCCACAGGGTACACAATCGCATCATGAGGACTAACGACACCCGAGACCGCGGCGGAATCGTCGGCGGGGCGCTCACGGTTGCCCTGTTGATCACGCTGGCCGTGCAGAACGCCGTGCCGCCGATGGCGACTGACATGTACTCGGCCGCGTTCCCGCAGATCACGGCGGACCTGGCGACGAACTCGACGATGCTCGGCTTCACGCTCACGACCTTCTTCGTCGGCTTCGCGACCGGCCAGGTCCTGGGCGGCGCAATCTCGGACTAGATCGGGCGCCGCCGTCCCATCGTCGCGGGCGGCATCATCGCCCTCGTCGGCTCCATGATCTGCGTGTTTGCACCGGGCATCTGGGTGCTCCTCGTGGGCCGAGTCTTCCAAGGCCTCGGCGGCGGCGTCGCCTCCTCGGTGGCGCGCGCGATCCTCGTCGACGTCGCCCGCGGTAAGATGCTGGCGCGTGCGATGAGCCTCATCCAAGCGATCGTCGGCTTCGCGCCGATGCTCGCCCCCGTCCTCGGCGCGTTCATCATCACGCACGCGACGTGGCGGGTCGTCTTCTGGGCGCTCGCCGCCTTCACGCTGCTCATGGCGGCCCTCGCGTGGTTCGTCGTGCCCGAATCCCTGCCCGAGGAAGCGCCGCCACCCCGGCGGTATTCCGCGGTTCTTCCACGGCCTCGTCCAGGTCGTGCGCATCCGCCCGTTCGTGGGCTTCATGCTGACCAACGCCTTCTCGAGCTTCTGCATGTTCGGCTACATCTCGAACGCTACCTACGTGCTGCAGGGGCCGCTGGGTCTGTCCCCCATGGCCTTCGCGTGGGTGTTCGCGTTCAACGCGCTGCTGTCGACCGGCTTCGCGCTGGTCAACGTGCGCCTGATCTCGCGCTTCACGCCGCGCACGCTCATCGTCACGGGCCTGACGATCGCTGCGACCGGCGTGGTGACGCTGGCGATCTCGACGTTCCTCCTCGATCTGCCGCTGATCCTCACGTGCGTGGGCTTCGCGCTCATCATGACGGCGACCGCCTTCATTTTCGGCAACTCGGGTGCGCAGGCCATGAGCGAGGCGCGCGAGCACGCGGGCACGGCCTCCTCCGTCATGGGCGTGTTCCAGTCGATCGCGAACGGCATCGCCGCTCCCCTGGCGACCTCGGGCGGCGACAGCGCCGTGCCAATGGTGCTCGTCATGATCGTCGGCTCACTCGGCGCGTGGTTCGCGTTCTGGGTGATCGCCCGCGGCGGCAAGCGCACGCCACGCCAACTCAGCCTCGACTGACGAGGCATCAGCGCGCGGGACACAGGATCACCGCGCCCTGGATACAGATACATCGCGCACATCCGGATAGGTAACGCACATCCGGATAGGTTATTAACCTATCCGGATCGTCACAACCTATCCGGATCGTCATAACCTATCCAGATCGCGCGCCTTATTGCGACGACATCAGCGAACGGCGCCATCTTTCATGGCCCGGCCAGGACTATCAGTTGGGATGGCGCTGCCCGACCCGCGAAAACGCCCGTCACTCGGCCCTTACTCCCGCGAGGCCAGCCACACCGCGACCGATACCAGGACCAGGCCGATCAGCTCGAAAACGCCGGGGATCTGGCGGAGCATGACGGCCCCGACCAGGGCGGACGTGGCCGGCAGGATCGCGGCGAACAGCGCGAAGGTCGACGCGGCCAGGCGACGCATCGCGAGCGCCTCGAAGGTATAGGGAATCGCGGTGGACAGCAGGCCCACACCGACGACGATGGCGATCAGCTTCCACGAGGCCGTGGCCGCCATCGCGCCGGGGCCGAGGAAAGGCGCGAAAAACAGGGTGCCCCACGCGCATCCGAGCGCCAGGTTCGTCACCCCGTCACGCGTGGTCGAGGCCTTCTGCCCGACGACGATGTAGGCCGACCAGGCGAGGGCCGCGAGGAGGATCCAGGCGACGCCGACGCGCACGCTCGGCACGCTCAGGTCGAGGGCAAGCCCGCCGATGCACGCCACCCCGGCGAACGCGAGGACGGCGGCGATGCGTGGACGCCAGCCATGGCCTCGTATAACGGCGACGGCTACGGGGCCGATGAACTCGATGGACACGGCGGTGCCCAGGGGAATGCGCGCGATCGACTCGTAGAACGAGGAGTTCATCGTCAGGATAATGACGCCGAACAGCGCGGAAATAGCCAGGTCGGAGCGCGTGAGGCCGCCGCGCCACGGGCGTTTCCAGGCTAGGAGGACGACCGCGCCGGTCAGGACGCGCCACCAGGCGACGGAGGCGGGCTCGACGGATGCGAAGGCGATGACCGCGAGCGCCGCGCCCACGTACTGGATGAGGCCGGACCCGACGATGTAGAGCTGGGGCGGGATGCGGTCGGTGACGGGGCGCTGGGCGGGCGTGGTCACTGGGCGGGCGCGAAAGTCAGGGCCGCCGAGTTCATGCAGTAGCGCATGCCGGTGGGCTGGTCGGGCGCGTCGGGGAAGACGTGGCCGAGGTGAGAGCCGCACGTCGCGCAGCGCACCTCGGTGCGGATCATGCCGTGGCTGGTGTCGACGCTCTCGACGGTCGCGCCGTCGTGGGCCTGGAAGAAGGAGGGCCACCCGCAGGAGGAGTCGAACTTCGCGTCGGAGTCGAAGAGAGCGGACCCGCAGGCCGCGCACGAGTATGTGCCGACGCGCGCCTCGTCGAGGAGCTCGCCGGTGAAGGGGCGCTCGGTGCCGGCCTCGCGCAGCACGTGGTAGCGCATGGGGCTCAGGAGTTTCTTCCACTCGGCGTCGGTGCGGGCAGCGGGATCAGTAGCGTTCATGGATCTATTGTCGCGGACCGCCCGCGCCCGTGCACATCTGTGCGTGGGCGCGGGCGGTCCGTTTTCCTCGCGCTGGCCTCAGTGATGAGGCCGTGGCCCGTTCACCTGTCCCCGTCACTCATCGGTGGCGGGCTCTGCGCCTGAGGTCTTCTTCGCCGCCGCCTTCTTGGGAGCCGTCTTCTTAGCGGTGCCCTTCTTGGCGGCAGTCTTCTTCGTGGCGGCCTTCTTGGCGGGGGCCTTTGCGTCCTTGGCGGGGGTCGCGTCGCTCGTCTTGTCGGCTCCCTCGTCCTTCACGGTCTTGGTGGCCGCGGCGGAGGACTTATTGGTGCCCTTCTTCGCGGTCGAGGCCTTCTTGGCGGCCGCCTTCTTCGCGGGAGCCTTCTTCGTGCCGGCCTTGGTGGAGGCCGCCTTCTTGGCGGTCTCCTTCTTCGCCGGGCTCTCCTCTTCCACCGAGGCGGCCTCGGAGTCGGCGCCTTCGTCAGCCTTCACGGCCTCAGAAGCCGGCTCGGCGATGGCCGCCGCGGGCATCACGAGGGTCTCGTCCACGGGCTCGTCGACCGAGGGCAGGACCTGCGTGGCATCGGAGTCGAGCGCACCCACCTCTGCGGCCTCCACGGGATCCATGACGGCGGTTGCCTCGACATCCACCTCGGCCTCGGACTCGGCGGCGGCAGGGGTCTCGGTGCCCTCAGCAGAGTCGGCAGCGTCCTCCTGCGCAACCTCGACTTCGGGTGCCGCGATCTCAGGGGCCGACTCCTCCGAGGCAGAGCTCTCGGCTGCCGCGACCTCGTCCGTCGCGACCTGCTCCGCCACCGCGGACTCGGCATCCTCGGGCTGGGGTGCCCAGGGCTCGACGGCCGGAATCTGGCCGGTGACGGCGCGCAGGACGTCGGCCTCGGCGCCGGTGGGGGGGCGACGGCGGGGAAGAAGTCCATGATCGACACGCGCGCGGGCTTCACCGTGGGCGTGGGACGGGTTTCCGCGTCGAGGCGCGCCTCCTCCGCGACCGCGTACCAGCCGGGGTGGACGGCGGGCTCGTCGGGGGTGTCCTCGTCGGCGAGCGACGCGGCCATCTCAGCGGGGGTCGGCTCCGGCGGCGGCACGAGCGCGGGGGCGACCGCCTGGACCGTGTCGGTCATGACGGGTCGGCCGGTGCGCACGGGCGGGGGCACCTGCACGGGATGTTTCACGGATGTTTCACGCGCGGGAATCGGCGTGGTTTCCTGCTCATCCAGGGACAGCTCGACGTCCGACGAGGCCTGGGCCTCCTCCTCGCCGCCCGTTTCCTGGGGCTCATCGGGGGCGGGCGCGCCCTCACGCTCAGCGTCCTCGGCGGGGGCGCTGTCCTCCTGCGAATCGGCTGCGCGCGAGTCGCCGGAATCGGCGGATGCGCCAGCGTCAGAACTGCCAGCCTCGGATGCAGTGGCATCAGCAGCGGATTCGGCCGCGGCCGTGCCATCGGTTGCGGCGATCTCCGCGGAGACATCATCAGCCGCAGGCACCTCGGGTGTGGCCTCGGATCCGGCAGCAGGCTCGCCGACATCGGTTCCGGCCTCGGGCGCGCCTGCCGTGACGTCAGCGGGCGCGGGGACACCGGCCTTCTCGGCAGCAGCATTGGCCTCGGTGATTTCTCCGGGCGTGACACTGTTCGCGGCGGACGCGGCGGACGCGACAGCCCCCTGAGCCTCGCTAGAAGCGGCGGCGTCACCGGCAGCATCCGCGGTATCCTGACCCGGCTGGGCATCTTCATTCTCGGCAACGACCGGCTCGACGCCGACGGCCGCCAGGGCGAGGGTGGCCTCGGGGTCGAGAGCCTCGGCTTCGCGGCGCTTGTATGCCTCGCGGCGTTCCCGGGCGCGGCGTGTCTCGGCCTCGCGCTCGGCGTAGGCCTCTTCGCCGGGGCCCTCGAGGGCGGCGGCGCGCTCATCGGCCTCGGCGGAGCCGGAGAAGAAGCGCTCGCCTCGGCCGATGGAGGTCGCTGTGAGGGTCTGGGTGAGCTGCGGGTTCGCGTTGCCGGCGGCCTCGATGATCTTGCGCAGCGCGCTCTTGGAGATCACCTGGGTTTCGTCGCGGGAGGCGCTGGGGCTGCCCTCGGCGAGTTCGCGCTGGCGGTCGGCCATGGCGCGGCGGCGGGCGCGCTGGCCTTGCGGCGGGCGGCGACCATGCGCGCGGCGTGGGCGGGGTCCTGGGGGGCGGCGGCCGCGGTGCCGGACGCGGAGATCGCGGAGGCGGCGCCACCCGTGGCAGCACCGGACTGCTCACCGGCCGACGCGGGCGCGCCCGCGTGGGAGGCCGATGTGCCCGTGGCGGCCACGGCCTCGTTCGTGCCGGAGATTCCGGCGAGCTCGGCGGCCAGGCGCGCGATGCGTTCGCGGCTCATGTCCTTTTCGACGGTCACGGTCTCACGGGGCTCGATGCGCTGAGCGGGGCGCGCCCACGGCTCTTCGGTGACGATCCACGAGATGAGCTGCTCACGCAGGTAGGCGCGCAGGTCGGAGAGGTGTCCGGAGTTCTTCGCGGAGACGAGGACGCGCACGGTGACCGTGTACTCGTCGGAGTCGGTGATCTGCACGCCCCACGTGCGCCCGTCCCACAGGTCGGTGGCGGTCAGGAGCTGCTCAACCTTGGTGCGGATGAGTGTCATGGGCGCGGACCAGTCGAGCTTGAGCTCGACGGTGCCGAGCTGGGCTGCGGCGCGGCGCGTCCAGTTCTCGAAGGGCGTCTGCGTGAAGTAACGGCACGGAATGATGAGGCGGCGCTCGTCCCAGATGCGCACGACCACGTAGGAGAGCGTGATTTCCTCGACGGAGCCGGTTTCCTTCTTCTCGCCGGCGACGACGACGTCACCCACGCGGATCGCGTCGGTGAAGGCCAGCTGCAGGCCGGCGAAGACGTTGCCGAGGGTCTGCTGGGCGGCGAGACCGGCGATCACCGAGATAACGCCGGCGGAGGCCAGGACAGTAGTCATGGCCTGGCGGGCGACCTCGAAGGTACCGATGATCGCGACGGCGCCCACGACGACGACGATCGCCTGGGTGAGCCGGCGCAGCACCTGGGCCTGGGTCTCGAAGCGGCGCGAACGCCCCCGGTCAGAATCCTGGCGAGCCTTAGCTGCGTCCTCGAAGACCCACGCGGCGGCGTACGCCATCCACGTCAGGCAGGCGAGGGCGACGATGAGCAGCACGTGCATGAGGAACGTCGTGATCGACGTGCCGTTCCAGTCGGACAGGTGTGGATTGACAAGCGCGATGCCGAGCCCCGCCCACGCTCCCCAAGCCGCAAAGGTGAAGTGACCTGGGCGACGCACGCGCGCCAGGATCGACGAGGCCGTGGCCGCCTTAGAGAACGCCTTGCGCGCGATGGCGGAGAAGAGGACCGAGACGACGATGCCCACGAAGGCACCGACGATTGGGCCGAGGATCAGGATGGTGAGGTCGATGGTCGTGGCCACGGCGGCCTCTGCCCCGGATTGCGGGTCGGCGATCGCCCGGGTGAGGGCGTCCGAGGCCTGGGCGAGGGCACCGAGTGCTGGTGTCATAGTCATGCATCAAGGGTAGGTCGCCTAGCTGATGAATTCCTGTGAATTCCGCACAATTGCAACGTTTTTCGGTAATGTGTTGGCTGTCACCTAATTTCGTTTTGACGTGCCGAGCGCGTTCTGCCTAAACTATCTCCCGTCCTCGGACGCCTGTTCGACGGCCAAGCAGGCCCCCATCGTCTAGCGGCCTAGGACACCGCCCTTTCACGGCGGCGACACGGGTTCGAATCCCGTTGGGGGTACCACCGGTCGCAATTGTGATTGGAATAATTCAATAGGTCTTACCTGTTGTAAGGCCCCGTAGCGCAGTTGGTTAGCGCGCCGCCCTGTCACGGCGGAGGTCGCGGGTTCAAGTCCCGTCGGGGTCGCCGACCAGACCTTTTGGTTCAGGTCTTGGCTCTGTAGCTCAGTTGGTAGAGCGTTCGACTGAAAATCGAAAGGTCACCGGATCGACGCCGGTCGGAGCCACCAGCAAGTCCCCGAAGCTTATGCTTCGGGGTTTTTGTTTTGCTCGCAGTGAGGCGGAATTCCCCTTTTGCTCGAGGCAGTCGCCTCACAGCACTGCGCCCCGGACACCCCGCATGCGGCCCCACATACGCGCGACCAACATGCCCCACCAGACAAATTTCGCACGTAATTTCCAACGGTCATTTTTCAAGCACACCAGAAAACGTTGCAATTCCAACGACCTTTATTCAGAGTTTGAAGCACCCTCAAGGGAATTACGTGCGAATTTTCTAGAGGCCGCGAGGCCCTGCGCCACAGCCTCACCACCACCCAACAGGGGGAATTGCACTACATGAGGGTCCGACACGCCGACGACGAGCCGCCAGAGGGCTTCATGTAGTGCAAAACCCCCGCCCACGCTCAGTCATCAACACGCCGCGCTCCATAATCCCGAGAGCAAGACCGAATGCGCGACCTTAACCACTCACAGAACTGAGCGAAAAAGGTGACGCAGTCAATGTGCTGCCTAACAAGAGTCCCGGCCTCGTATCGACGAGGTCGGGGCACAGTCATACGCGAACGCGCCCACGCGGGGCTCGTCATTGCCGGGAGAGTGAGGTGGAGACCGACTGCGAGCGGTCGCGTGGGCGCATCCGTTTACACAGAACGTTTCAACAGAGAGAAAGCACCCGGAAGAAACAGTGATGAGCGTAACAGGGCATCGGGTTCTCGCGGGCGCGTCTGGATAATCAATTTTTCGGCGAACTTTTGCGTGGCCCTCTCGGTCCATCCGGGCGCGCCACGGCCACCCTCCTCCCTCGCTCGAGATAACCCGAAACGCATCAGGGCTCGACCGCGTCCCAGTCATTGTCGTGGATGTAGGGTGCCGTCGAGACGCTCGACCATCTCGGAGGCGCGACCGCAGGCTTCAACGGCCTCGAGGATGCCGAGGGCGATCAGGGCGCGGCCACCTTCGTCGTTCAGGCGGTCCATGTCGACGACGAGGGTGACGTGGGCGAGGGCCTTGGAGAGGTGGAAGGGGTCGACGCGAACCTCCCAGATGTCGTTCCACCGGCCGACGTGGAGGGTCGGGGTGGTCGTCTGCCACGTGGCGCCGGTGTTGACGTCCGTGAGTTCGAAGGAGATGTCGCGGATGCGGGCGCTCCATTCGGTGATGCAGAGCTCGCAGGTGCCCGAGGTGACGGCCTTGCGATACTCGCTGCCCACGTGCGTGATGCGCGCGCGAATCCGCGCCTTCGCCGCCCCACGTACCCCCTGCCGCATCGCCATCGCCTCGCTTACTTCCTGCTGCATCTCCATCGCCTCACCCGCGCCCGCCTGCATCACCTGTACCGCGTTCATATCCTCACCCTCTCCTTCATCTGCTTGTGGGTAGCCGAGCAGGATACGGCAGGGACAGCGGCGAGCGCAAGGGCCTGTTCCCACCATCCGCGGGTGAGGGCGCACTGAATCCTGACCTGTGGGTACGAGGCCGGGAATCTCCCAGGTGGTCCTGGAATCCTTAGTGATCCCTCAGGAGTTCCTCGCCGAGCATGTCGTAGAAGACGCTCTCGGGGAGGATTTCGATTCCCGTGCCCTTGAGGGCCCACTTTTCGGCCTTTTTCTGTTTGTTGCTCTTGCCGTCTTTGATGCTCGCGCAGTAGTCGTTGTTGCCGAGGATCAGATAGCGAGTCGTCTTGGTGACGCCGTCCTGGTTGATGCCGCCCAGGTCGGCGACGATCTGCATGGCTTCGACGCGCGTGAATTTTTCGAGCTTTCCTGTGAAGACGCAGGCGCACCCGAAGATAGGGCTGTCCTCGTCGATTTTCTGAGCGTCGCCCTGAATGTCGGCGGCCTTGACGGAGTGGCTGCCGCCCGACTGGAAGGCTATTTGGAACTCCCCTTCGCTGCCATAACGCTCGAGGGCTTCATCCTTCAGGCGTGCGAAGCACTCGGCGGTTGCCTCGACGTCACCCATGGCTCGGTGCGCGTCGTTGTGGGTAATGCTGAAAAGGTCAACGAGGTCTTCCAGGCGGTGGTGGGGCATCTCGGGGTGCAGCTTACGAGCGATACGCAGACTATCGATGTAGTCGTTGGAGAACGGCCGGTCCAGGTAGCGGTCGAAGGAATCGTAGAGGAAGTTGATGTCAAAGCCGACGTAGTGGCCGACGACGGGCATATCCCCAACGAAGGACGCGAACTCCGCGAGCACATCGGGAGCAAATGGAGCGCTTTCGAGCATCTCGTCGGTAATGCCCGTCAGGGCCGCGATGAACTCGTCGACGTAGGTTCCGCCCGGCATACTCGGCGGTTGGACCAGCGAGCTGAAGCGCCCAACCTCCTGGCCGTCCGAGATTTTGAGTGCCGCAACTTCGATGATGTGATCCCACTGGGGGCTGCGCCCCGTGGTCTCGACGTCGATCACACAGTATGTGTCGGGGAAGGCGATGATGCTGCGCCCCTTGGAGAGCCTGTCAATTTTTCTGTGTATGGGGGTTAGAGGTAGGGGGTGATTCGGTCAGGGGTAGGCGGTGGTGAGTTGGGCGAGGGCTTGTTTCCAGTTGGTGGTGGTGCGTCCTTGGATGAGGCGTGTGGGGGCTGTTCGTTTGTTGGGGGGTTTTCCTGCGTCTGTGAGGCGCTGGGCGGCTCGTTTGTCTTCGATGTTGCAGATGGCGAGCCATAGGAGTTTGATGGCGGCTTCTTCGCTGGGGAAATGCCCGCGGTTCTTGGTGATTTTACGCAGCTGGTAGTTCAACGATTCGATAGCGTTGGTGGTGTACACGACGCGGCGCAGCATGGGCGGGAACGCTAGGAACGGCGTGAAGCGCTGCCAGGCGCGCTGCCAGGTCAGGGCGGTTTGGGGGTAGCGTGCTCCCAGGTCGCTGGCCGCAAACTCTTCGAGTGCCTCTCGGGCGGTTTCCTCGTTGGGTGCGCTGTAGATCCGCTTGAGAGCGGCGGCGACGTTCTTGCGGTCCTTGTAGGACACGAAACGCATGGACGCGCGGATTAAGTGAACGACGCAGGTTTGGACCATGGACTGGGGCCAGGTCGCTTCGATGGCTTCGGGCAGGCCAGTAAGTCCGTCGCAGCACACGATCAGGACATCGCGTAGGCCTCGGTTGGCTAGCTCGGCGCACACGTGGGCCCAAAAAGCCCCTCCTTCATCGGCTTGGACCCAGATGCCCAGCACGTGCTTGACGCCCTCCATGTCCACTCCCACCGCCAGGTGAGCGGCCCGGTTTTCCACCCTGTGATCGCGTCGGATTTTGATGCGGATCGCGTCCAGGTAGATCACCGGGTAGAACGCTTCTAGGGGGCGGTGCTGCCATTCCAAGACGGCCTCGCACACCGCGTCAGTGATCGTGGAAATCGTCCCAGCGCTGACCTCCACGCCCAGGGTGGAGGCCAGGTGATGGCGGATATCGCGTACCGTCATCCCCCCGGCATACAAGCTGATAATCATCGCATCCAAGCCATCGAGGCGCCGTTGTCCTTTGCGTACCAGGCGTGGGGTGAAGGAGCCTGCCCGGTCCCGGGGAACCTCGATCTCGAAGGCTCCCACCTCTGATATCACGGTCTTCTTCGTCGTGCCGTTCCTCGTGTTCGAGCGCGCCTGGGTGCTGGTTTGGCCCTTCTCATACCCCAAGTGCTCGGTCAGCTCGGCGGCCAGGCCGCGCTCTAAGGCCTCCTTGAGCAACGCGGGTAACAAGCCCTGGCTGCCCGTCATCTCGATCTCGCCGGCATCAAGACGCTCAAACAACGCATCCAACGCACCAGAGCTGCGAAGCTCCTCCACGGCCTCACGCCCACTAGCGCGAGCCGCGACAACATCATCATCATTCATCATGCATCAATCCTTTCAAACAAAATGACGGATACACAGACAATTGAACACGCCCCCCTTGGATTCGCGGATCGTTTGCGCGTTCGACAGGGCCTGCAGGTGCGTATCTGGCATGAGAACTCCTTTGTCCGGGCCAGTATAGCTTTGCTGCGTAACCCCACGATTAATCGGCGATACGACCCACACAAAGCTATCAACACTGACGGATAGCAGGAAGCTTCAGGGACAGATGCTCTCCCCATGGCCCACCGCACCTACGTTAACCGAACAACCCACGCGCATCCCTCAATCGAGCAAGGCTACCTTCGACCACAAAGCAGCTCATATGTAATAACACTCACATTGCGTGCGGGTCGCGCGCCCAAACCTATGGCACATAGCCAAACCCGCTATGTTTCTCGCACCCTACTCACACTACACAAGTTCACAGCGTGAACAACATAGGAGAAAGAGATGACAGCACTAGGACCAGCATGGCGAGAACACCTCGCAGAAAGAGAACGACAAAATGACAATCCCACCCATTGCTTCATTCATGAGGAGATCCCAAAAAAGACTGGATCACAAAAAGATCACGACTGATCAACACGCGAAAAACAACCGAAGAAAATTCCACCCCTATTTTGCCCGGTATTCTTCAGCTCTGATCAAGTTATACACAGTAGCAAAAGCAGCTGCCGACATATTGAGAATAACTGCGAGCACCTGGAAACCAGCACTACTTACTTTACTCCAGACCCTCAGCATTGACAGAGAAACCGCGTCCAGTCTCGCATCCCAGCTTACCGATCTGATTGAATGGCTGGCACAATAAATTGCATTTGCTCGGGGCGCTCCGGTCACGGAGCCCTCGAGCAAATGCACAACTGCTCATTAAAGAATGATATGTCACTTTCAACGCCCCAACAGGGCCTTCGAAGCTGCCTCATCCACTGAGGGGACATCACAACCATTCACCCCACCCACTTCCGCGCGCCACTGCGACACGAAGGGCACGATCCTGAAACAATGGGGGCATGTCGAATGACCCGCGTGAAAACCTGCATGGCTCGGACAGCGAGGGGCTGGCCGACGTGACGGCCGACGCCGCGCGCGCCGGCACCGAGCGAGCCGCCTCGACCCCCGCCCACACCTCCGACGAGGTGCCCGCCCAGCGCAGCGCCCTCTCGTCGTTCGAGGAGATCCTCAGCGGCACCACCCACGAGGCCGACGCCCCCACCGCCGACGACGGCGCGCAGGACCTGCAGGAGACCCTCGTGTCCGACGGCCCCCTGGTCGCCACCAACGCGGCCGAGGCCTCCCCCGCCGCGACCGCCCAGCAGGCCGAGCAGCAGGCCGAGCAGCCCGCCCAGGAGCTCACGCCCGCCAACAGCGCCAACACCACAGGCAACAGCGCAGCAACGAACGCCAACAACGCCGTCGCCGCCCCCGTGCACCTGCCGCCCGCCGAGCCGCGCCCCTGGTACCGCTCGCGCCGCTCCTTCTCCGCGAAGGGCCGCGGCGGCCGCGTCCAGGTCGCCGGCCTGGGCCTGACCTACACGGACCATGTGACCGGCGCAGTCCTCCTCGCCAATATCGACCTGGGCTTCCGCGCCCGCTCGCTGAGCGCGATCCTGGACCCGACGGGCCGCCGCGCCCGCGCCCTTTTCCTGATCCTGGCGGGCCTCGAGGAGCCGCAGGCCGGCCGCATCGTCGCCGCGCCCTCGCGCTCGCTGGCCGCGCGCCTCGCGGGCCGCATCGGCTCGGTCGCGCTGATCCGCGCGGACTCCCCGCTCGACGAGTCCCTGACGATCCGCCAGAACATCCTGGCCCCCCTCTCGGCCACGGGTTCCGTCGCCGACTGGGACAACCTCGTGGGCGCCCTGCAGATCACGGGCCTCGCCCAGCGCGTCGACCTGCGCCCCTCCGAGCTCTCCGAGTGGGAGCGCTTCAAGGCCCTCATCGCCCGCGCGATCGTGTCCGGTGCCGAGGTCTTCCTCGTCGAAGACCCGGTCTCCCTGCCCGCCGCTGCTCGCGAAGAGCTCGGCCCCCTCCTGCGTTCCCTCGCGGACGCGGGCTGCGCTGTCGTCATCGCGACCCCGAACGCCGAGGTCGCGGCCGCCTCCGACCGTGCGATCCTCCTGACGAACGGCCGGGTCGCCCTCGACGCGCCCAGCCCGTCCGCCACGATCATCGCCGCCTCCCTGGAGGCCAACCCCGAGGACCCCAAGGCCCTCCTCGGCCCGATCCCCTCGGCGCTGCCCGCCTCCTTCGACGAGATCATCGCCCCCACCGGCGCGCAGGCCCCCCGCATGGCACCCGCTTGGCACCGCCGACGAGGCCGGGGCGCAGACCGCGAACGCGCAGCAGGCCTCCGAACCCGAGGAAGCCGACCCCGCCGAGGCCGCCCTCGACGCGGCGACCACCCGCGTGGAGGCAGCCCCCGCCCAGCAACCCCGCCGACCGAGGTCCCCCAGGCCTCGTCCGAGCCCCCGCACCGAGACCGCGATGCGCGGCATCCCCGTCGTCGAAGCCGAGGACCCGGCCCTGGCCGAGCCCGAGGTCTCCGACCTGGTCGTGCGCGCCCGCAAGATCCTCTCCGACCTGCCCGGCTCGATCGCCCCGCAGGAGTAACGTAACGGTCACTGCGGGCCGCCATTCTTCGTGAGACACTAGGCGTATCAGGCGAGGCATCGCCACGTTCACCCGTACGCGCAGGAGCATCCATGACTCAGCCCAACCCCCAGCCCGGGCAGTACCCGCCCGCTGCCCCCGCACCCGCCGCCAGCGAGGCGCGTCCCAGCATCGGCGCCCTCTTCGCGTCTGTCACGGGACAGCTCTCCAGCATCATCCGCGACGAGGTCGAGCTCAACAAGGCGAAGCTGCGCGCCTTCGCGTCCAAGAGCGGCAAGGGCATCGGCCTCCTCGTGGTCGCCGCGGTCTTCGCCCTCTACCTGCTGGGGTGGGTCTTCCACACGATCGAGGTCGCCCTCGAACTCGTCGTCCCCGCGTGGGCGGCGTCGCTGATCGTCGTCGGCATCCTGCTGCTGATCGTGCTGATCCTGGCGCTCGTGGGCGCCCGCTCCCTCAAGAGCGCGCAGGCCCACCGCCCCGACCCGGCCGCGTCGGTCGCCGCCACCAAGGAAGCCATCGAGAAGGGACTGGGCAAGTGAGCACCAACCTCGATACGCGTAACGTGACCGTCGGCGAGGCCGCCCCCGCCGAGCCGCGCACGGAAGCCCAGATCACCGCCGACCTCGAGCGTCAGCGCGCCGAGCTGGCCGCCACGATCGACCAGCTGTACGCGCGCGTGCAGCCCGCGGCCCTCGCCCAGGAGGCGAAGGACGAGGCCCGCGCCCGTTTCACGTCCTTTAGGAGTCCGCGTCGCTGACCCTGCAGGACGCCGCCGGTGGTAACGCCGATGCCCTTAAGAAGGTCGGCGTCGTCGCCCTGTCCGTCGTCGGCTCCATCGGCGTGATCGTCCTGCTGGCGACCCGCTCGTCGCGTCGCTCCCGTCGCGAGGCCCGCCGGGCCGCCCGCGAGGCCGCCGCGCACACGCTCGCAGCCCTCAAGTCCGACGCGACCGAGGCCCTGTAGGCATCAACTGACACAATCCGGCGTAACTCCGGCCACACTGGCCGAGGGTTACGCCGGTTCTGTTTCCCCATTTTCGTGGGCATACGCGCCCCTTCACCCGATCCGCTGAGCGCGCAAAACCCAATCCAAGGTGAGGTCAAGGCCCGTCATTAGCTATGATGGTCCCACGAAACATTTTGAACACCCAGGGAACCGCTTCACGCGGACCCGAACGACGCGGAGGGGGTCGACGCCATGGGGCGCGGCCGTCAAAAGGCTAAGCAGATGAAAGTCGCTCGGAAGCTGAAGTATTTCAGCCCCGACACCGACCTAAACGCACTTCAGCGCGAGCTGGCGGATGAGGACTCGTACCTGGCACACGTGCCGGCAGACGAGCCCGAAGAGGACGATGCAATCGACGACGACCTCTACTCGAAATACGCCGACTTCGCCGAGATGCCCGCGGAAGAAGACGACATCGATCCGAAGCAGCTCGATGAGTCCTTCTGGACGGGTGGATCCTCCACTAAGTAACGGCTCAGCCACACGGCGGACCGAGCACCGGTCCGCCGCTTTGGCGTGCCCGCTCAGCCCACGCGGTACTCGCCGTGCAGCAGCACGGCACCCGCCTGCACGCCCTTCGTGCCGGAGATGAGGCGCACGCCGGAGGAGTCCGCACCGAAACCAGCAACCGACCCGAAGCCGGCCACGGTTCCGTCGGCGCCGACCGACGTGACGGAGCCCAGGACCCACGCGGCCACCCCGGCCTCGTTGATCGCGGACAGGACCTCGGAGGCCACGGAGGCCGACACGACGGCGACCATGCCGACGCCCAGGTTCAGGGAGTCTTCCATGCCGACCCAGGTGACGTCGCCGCCGCGGCGCACCCAGTCGAACACGGCGGGCACGGTCCACGTGGAGCGGTCGACGGTCGCGACCGCGCCGACGGGCAGGACGCGCGACAGGTTCGCGGCCAGGCCGCCGCCGGTCACGTGCGAGTAGGCGTGAATCCCCTCGACGCCGAAGCGCTCGACCAGGTCGAGGCACAAGCGCGTGTACAGGCGGGTGGGCTCGAGGAGCTCCTCGCCGAGGGTGCGGCCGAACTCGGCCACGTGGGACTCCAGCGAGGCGCCGACGCGGGAGACGACGGAGCGCACGAGCGAGTAGCCGTTGGAGTGCAGGCCCGAGGACGCCATGGCGATGACGACGTCGCCGCCCGTCACACGCTCGGGGCCCAGCAGCTTGGAGGCGTCCACGACGCCGGTCGCCGCGCCCGCGATGTCGTAGTCGTCGGGCTCCATGACGCCGGGGTGCTCGGCGGTCTCGCCGCCGATGAGGGGCGTGCCCGTGGCCTCGCAGGCGCGCGCGATGCCGGTGACGATCGCGGCGATGCGCTCGGGGACCACGTGCCCGCAGGCGATGTAGTCAGTCATGAGGACGGGGCGCGCGCCGATCACGACGATGTCGTCGACGACCATGCCCACCAGGTCCTGGCCGATCGTGTCGTGCACGTCCATGGCCTGCGCGATCGCGATCTTCGTGCCCACGCCGTCCGTGGAGGTCGCGAGCAGCGGTTTCTCCATGCCCAGCAGGGCCGACGCGTCGACCATGCCGGCGAATCCGCCGGTCGCGCCCAGGACGGTGGAGTCGTGGGTGGCGGCCACCGCGCTCTTCATCAGTTCGACGGCGCGGTCGCCCGCAGCGGTGTCGACGCCAGCGGTCGCGTAGTCCAGGGGGGTGTCGGTCATGGGTGGTGCCTTTCGCAGGTGGCGCTCGACGAGGCCGTGTCTGGGTGGTCGGGTTGTAAGCGACGCCCGCGGCGCAGGGGAAGCGTCGCGGGCGTGGAGGTTAGCAGGGGGTGGCGTCGGGGGTTCCGGGCACGGGCGTCCCGGCGGGGATCGTCTCGGGGTATTCGCCCGTGAAGCAGCCGATGCACAGGGCCGTGCCCTGTCCGGTGGCCGCGACCATACCGTCGATCGACAGGTAGGCCAGGGAGTCGGCGCCGATGGATTCGCGCACCTGTTCGACGCTCATGGACGAGGCGATGAGCTCGGCGCGCGTCGGGAAATCGATACCGAAGAAACACGGCCACAGCACCGGCGGGGACGAGATACGGATGTGCACCTCGGCGGCCCCGGCCTCGCGCAGCATCTTGACGAGCGCGCGCTGCGTGTTACCGCGCACGATCGAGTCGTCGATGACGACCAGGCGCTTGCCTTCGATGACCTCACGCAGGGGGTTGAGCTTCAGGCGGATGCCCAGCTGGCGCAGGGATTGCGTGGGCTGGATGAAGGTGCGGCCCACGTACGCGTTCTTGACGAGGCCCTGGGCGAAGGGGATGCCGGACTCCTGCGCGTAGCCGATCGCGGCGGGCGTGCCCGAGTCGGGCGTGGGGATCACCAGGTCCGCCTCGATGGGGTTCTCGCGCGCCAGGGCGGCACCCATCTCGTGGCGCGCGGCCACGATGCGGCGCCCGCCGATCGTCGTGTCGGGGCGGGCCAGGTACACGTACTCGAAGACGCAGGTGTTGGAGCGGCGCACGGCGAAGCGTCGCGAGTGCACGCCCGACGCGTCGATGGAGATGAGCTCCCCGGGCTCGACCTCGCGCACGAAGGTCGCACCGCACAGGTCCAGGGCGGCGGTCTCGGAGGCGACGACCCAGCCGGAGGCTAGCGGCCCAGCACGAGCGGGCGGTAGCCGTGCGGGTCGCGCGCTGCGTACAGCGTGTGCTCGTCCATGAAGACCAGGGAGAACGCGCCCTTGATGCGCGGCAGCACCTTCAGGGCGGCGCCGACGAGGGGCGCGGGCTCAAGGTCGTCCACCGACGAGGCCGGGGCTGCCTCGTCCGCACCCGTGTGCCCGGGCGTCACGGACGGAGACGCGATGAAGGGTGTCGGTCCGGGGATGCGGTCGGCCATGCCCAGCAGCGCGGTCACGAGGGAAGTGTCGGTGGAGGCACCGCGTTCGAAGTCCTCGCCCTCGTCGGCGATCTCGACGGCCAGCTCGCGCAGCTCGACCGTGTTGGTGAGGTTGCCGTTGTGGGCCAGGGCGAGCGTGCCCGTGGGGGTGGGACCCAGCGTCGGCTGGGCGTTGCGCCACACGTCCGCGCCGGTCGTCGCGTAGCGGACGTGACCCAACGCGATGTGGCCGCGCAGGCCCTGGAGGGACTGCTCGGAGAACACCTGCGACACGAGGCCCTGATCCTTATACACGAGGATCTGCTTGCCATTCGACGTCGCAATACCGGCGCTCTGTTGGCCGCGGTGTTGCAGGGCGTAGAGGGAGAAGTAGGTCAGGCGGGAAACATCCTCGCCCGGGGCCCATACTCCGAAGACGCCGCAGTGATCATGCGGGTGATCGTCTCCGAAGAGTTCCTGGTCGGACAGTGTCATGTCTGGCTGCGAGACGGGAAGCACGCTCTCACTCTCCCACACTTTTTGCCTCCTCGTGGCATATATCCACGTTGTGGCGAGCACACGAGAGCGCGACGAAGCCCTCACGCAGCGCGTAATTGCGCACGCTTTGCGGGGCAGAATCGGTCTCTCCCGGGTCGAGATGACACAATGGGGTGCAGCAATCTTGAGGAGGAAACGTGGCCAATCCGACGCTGAGCGCCATCATGTGGGGACTTGCCCTGCTGGTGAGCGCCCTGGCCGTCCTGTCGTTCGCGCGAGGCCTGGCACACATGTGGCGCACCGTCTCAGCGGGCACGCCCGACCCGGGGCGCCTGAGCCCCGTCGGCAAGCGAGCGTGGGGCGTCATCTCCGCGGCCCTCACCCACCGCGAATTCAAGGGGCGCCCGTGGATCAGGTGCGCCCACTGGCTCGTCATGGTGTCCTTCCCGATCCTGTTCCTCACGCTGGTCACGGGCTACGCGCAGCTGCGCGTCCAGACCTTCACGCTGCCCCTCCTCGGCCATTTCGCGCCGTGGGAGTGGCTCACCGAGGCCTTCGCGTGGGGCGGCCTGGTCGGCATCATTCTCCTCATGATCGTGCGCCAGCGCGCGGGGCGCGGCACGGCCGCCGAGGCGGCCCTCTCCAACGACGATCCCGACGGCGCTGCCGCCGCGGCGGACCCAGAAGGCACCCCTCCCTCGTCTCTGACCACACCCCACCCGCGCGACTCCTCCCCGCGCGGCCTGGCCTCCCGTTTCCTGGGTTCGACCCGCTGGCAGGCGATCTTCGTCGAGTGGGTCATCCTCATCGTGTGTGCGTGCGTCGTGGCGCTGCGCGGCCTCGAATACGCGCTCTTCAGCCTCACGCCGGGCCTCGAGGCCCACGCGACCGCCCTGCATTTCCCGCTGACCGCCTGGCTCGGCGCACTCTTCGCGGCCACCGCCTCCTCCTCGGCCACCTCGCTGGCGAACGCGATCGTGCTGGTCAGCGCCCTCAAGGTCCTCACCTCCGTGACCTGGCTGACGGTCGTCGGCATCCAGACCGGCATGGGCGTCGCCTGGCACCGCTTCGTCGCGATCCTCAACCTGTACACGCGCCGAAACGCCGACGGCACCAAGTCCCTGGGCCCGGCCGACCACATGCTCATCGACGGCAAGCCGGTCACCAGCGAGGACGACTTCGACGACCTCCCCGAAGACACGGTCCTCGGCGTGGGCACGATCGACGACTTCTCATGGAAGGCCCGCCTGGACCTGTACTCGTGCACCGAGTGCGGCCGCTGCCAGGAGCTGTGCCCCGCGTGGAACACCCAGAAGCCCCTCTCCCCCAAGCTGCTCATCATGAGCCTGCGCGACCACATGGAGTCCGCCTCCAACGTGCAGATCGTCGAGCAGGAGGAGGGCCACCAGAAGCTGGGCGACGGCGAGGTCCTCCTCGACAAGGGCGTGCCGGCCTCGCCGCACTCCTTCGACCTGGCCTTGGCCCTGTCCCTGTCGGGCGCGACCGGCCCCGAGGGCGTCTCCGCGGTGACCGCTCCCCTCGTCCCCGAGGTCGTCTCCGAAGAAGTCCTGTGGGACTGCACGAACTGCGGCGCCTGCGTCGAACAGTGCCCCGTCGACATCGAGCACATCGACCACATCCTCGACCTGCGCCGCCACCAGGTCCTCATGGAGGGCGCGTTCCCCCGCGAGCTGGGCCGCGCGTTCCGCGGCATGGAATCCAAGGCGAACCCCTACAACCAGCCGGCTCGCAAGCGCATGGACTGGGCGAAGAAGCTGGACTTCGACATCCCCGTCGTCGGCGAGGACATCGAGGACGCCTCCGAGGTTGACTACCTGTTCTGGGTGGGTTGCGCGGGCGCCTACGACGACACGGCGAAGAAGACCAGCGCCGCCGTCGCCGAGCTGCTGCACACGGCGGGCGTGTCCTTCGCGGTCCTCGGCTCGGGCGAGTCCTGCACGGGCGACCCGGCCCGCCGCGCCGGCAACGAGGCGCTCTTCCAGATGCTGGCCGCCCAGGCAATCGACACGCTCAAGGAAGCCAAGCCCCAGAAGATCGTCGTGTCCTGCGCGCACTGCTTCAACACGATCGCCGGCGAGTACCCGGAGCTGGGCGGGTCCTTCGACGTCGTCCACCACACGCAGCTCCTCAACCGCCTGGTGCGCGACGGCCTGCTCACTCCCGTGGCCCCCACTTCCGCAGCCCCCACGGGCGCGGACACCACGGACGAGGCCGGGGCGCAGCCCGCGGGCACCACTGCCTCAGTCGGCGCGCCCCTGAAGGTCACCTACCACGACGCGTGCTTCCTGGGCCGCCACAACAAGATCTACGAGCCGCCGCGCGAGCTCGTGGGCTCCCTGCCAAACGTGGAGCTCGTCGAGATGCCGCGCAACCGCGACCGCGCGATGTGCTGCGGCGCGGGCGGCGCGCACGCCTGGTTCGAGGAGACGCGCGGGACCCGTATCGCCGACGCCCGCATCGTCGAGGCCGCGTCCACGGGCGCGGACGTCGTCGCGACGGCCTGTCCGTTCTGCTCCCAGATGCTCGGCTCGGCCTCGGGCACGTCCGCCGGCTTCGTCTCCTCCGGCGCCGACCAGGGCACCGCGACCGACGAGGCCGCCACGGCCTCGTCCGGCCAGAAGCTCCCCGAGGTGCGGGACGTGGCCGTCATGCTGCTGGAGGCCGTCAAGCGCGGACAGTAATCACAGGCTCCCCAGACGCAGTGCGGCCCCGCAGGAAAACCTGCGGGGCCGCACTGTGACGTTTGAAAGGATCAGTCCTCGACACCAACGATGACGTTGGAGGCCTTGATGACGGCGACGGCCTTGGAGCCGACGGTCAGGCCGAGCTCCTCGATGGCGGCGTTCGTGATCGACGAGGAGATGACCAGGCCGGGGGCGACCTCGATCTTGACGATGCCGTTCACGGCGCCCTCGGAGACCTCAACGACGGTGCCGGGGAGCTGGTTGCGTGCGGAGAGCTTCATGCTGTGTCCTTCCCTTCGTATGGATGTGAAAACACAGCAACACTAGCGGGTGACACGCGTTCCGTCTACGGGAGCCCTATTGCCCGTCTTCAGGGGAGATCTCCTCGAGTCCGACGAGGAAGCCGTCCTCGTCGATAACGTTGCCGCCCACCAGGGTCGCGATCATTCCGGCGGCCTTCTCCACGTCCTGGGTGGAGCGCAGGCGCTCCAGGCGCGCGGTTCGGCTCATCGCACCCGCGCCGGGCGTCGGCGCGGAGGTGGGCAGCCAGCGGACCTGGTATTCGATGATGGCTCCGGCCGTCCACGGCTCCCAGCGCAGGACGCGAGGCGGCGTGGGCACGGCGTGTACCTCGATCATCATGTCCGAGCGGTGGCCGATCGGGCTTATAAGGGCGTAGCCGTCGACGACCTGCGGCTTGTCGCGCTGGGCCTCATGCTCCCTCGCGGGCCTTGGCGATCTTCGAGGCGATGTCCTCGCGCACCGGGCCGAGCTCAGCCTTCAGCTTTTCGATCTGCGCGATCTGCGCGGGGGTGAGCGGTGGGGGCTTGGGGGCCTCGGGCGTAACGTCGCGCGCGTCCTTCATCTGCTCGAATCCGGCGCGCTCACGCATCGCGGAAAGCAGGTCCTCGGGGTTAATCCAGCGCGGCGAATACACCGTCAGGTTCACGGCCGAGTCGGCGTCGGGGACCATGACGTAGCCGCTGCCCGCGATGCGCAGGCCACCCGCGAGGCGTCGGGCCATGCGGCGCAGCGCCTCGAGCACGCGGTACTCCAGGCCCGTGGGCAGGCCGTCCGGGAACGCCTTGTCCCACTCGCCCATGACGCCGTTGTTTTGCTGGCGGGTGGGTGCCTGCGGGCAGCGCAGGATCCACGCGTTCGCGAGCGAGGCCGGGGTGCCCAGCGCCGCGCGCGTCGGCTGGTCGAGCGTCCACGGCCCCTCCAGCTCGGCGTCGGAGGACAGGCGCAGGCGGCCCGGGGCGAGCCATCCGGCCTCGTCCCACATGGAAATCGCGAGGGCCTCAAGCTCGGCGGGATCGACGGCGTCGGAGACGAGGAACAGGTGATGCTCGCGCGCGACGTCCAGGTCGATGACGCCGGCGGGCTCGCTGACCTCGATGGCGGCGGCGATCGGGATGGCGGCCTCTGCGCTCGTGACCTCGCCGTCGGCCGCGATCTGGAAGGCAGCGTCCGCCGAAGTCATCGTCGTCAGGCCGACGTTCGTCTGGGTGAGCGGGTTGTCCGTCGCGCTCATTGGCGTCGGGTCCGCGAAAGAATGAGGGGCCGAGGCCATGCGCTCCTTGAGGGAACGCCTCACCGGCGAGGCCTGGGGGCCTCGTCCCTGTTGGTGACCTGCTCGCGCGGGGTCATGCCCGGCAGAGCGACGCCCTGGATGACGCCCGTGCGCGTCTGGCTGGGAGCCACCGGGGGGGGATGCCGGCCTCGACCCCGCGGCTGGCGCTCCCCTGAGGAGCGGGATTCATCTGAGGCACACCCAGGACGGGCGTCGGCTCGGGCGGCTCCGGCAGGGGCGGTGCCTGCAGGTCAGCCGGCTCGGGAGCGGGCGGCTCCGGCAGCTCAGCGGGATCCGGTGCGGGCGGATAGCCCACCTCGCGGGCCGCGCGCTCGGCGCGCTCGGCGCGCATGCGTTCAAGCCGGGAGGGAGGCGGAGGAGGGAGAGCCGACATCGGGAATCACCGTTCGATGCGGGTGCACGAGAAGCGCTCGTGGGTGCGCGAGGGCGTGGGCCCGCGCTGACCCTGGTAATGCGAGCCGAGCCCCTTCGAACCGTAGGGATGCTCGGCCGGGGAGGACAGGTCGAAGAAGCACAGCTGCCCGATCTTCATGCCCGGGTAGAGCAGGATCGGCATCGTCGCCGTGTTCGACAGCTCCAGGGTCACGTGGCCCGAGAAGCCGGGGTCAATGAAGCCAGCCGTCGAGTGGGTGAGCAGGCCGAGGCGGCCGAGGGAGGACTTGCCCTCGAGGCGAGCGGCGATGTCGTTGCCGAGGGTCACCAGCTCGTAGGTGGCACCCAGGACAAACTCGCCGGGGTGCAGCACGAAGGGCTGATCGGGGCCCACATCCACCTGGTGGGTGAGGTCCGACTGGTCCGTGGCGGGGTCGATCACCGGGTAGCGGTGGTTATCGAAGAGGCGGAACAGTCGATCCAGGCGCACGTCAATGCTGGCCGGCTGGACCAGGTCCCGGTCCAGCGGGTCGAGCTGGATACGTCCAGAGTCCAGGGAGGCCTTGATGTCGCGGTCACTGAGCAGCATGACTCGATTGTCGCATACTCAGCGCCGCGACAACAGCCTCAGAGGGTCACTGCAGGGGCTGGCCCTGAGCGTCGGTGGCGTAGGAGCCGGAACGCATGATGAGCATGATGAAATCGATGAGCGCCCAGGGGCCGGAGACGAAGATACCGATGACGGTAATCGTCAGCACCAGCTGGATGATGCCCTTCGTGGTGTAGCCCAGGTAGAAGTTGTGAATACCGAGGGTGCCCAGGAAGAAGGCCAGGAGCACGGCGACGATCCACTGCTTCGGGGCACCAACGACGGGCTGGCCGTACACGGGCTGCGCGTAACCGGGCTGACCGTAGGCATCCGCACCGTACGCGCCCTGCGCGTACGCGTCGAGGGCCGGGAACGCCGTAGCCCTGCTGGGCGTCGTACGCGGTGCCGTAGGGTCGTCGAACCGGGGGTCGCCGTGGCCTCGTCGTAGGCGGGGGCCGAGGCCTGGGGAAAGCCGGAGCCTCGGGGGTGGGGACCTGAGCGGGTTCCTCAGGCTGGAAGGGGTGGCCTGCGGATCGGGCGTCGTCATGGGAAAGCCTTTCGATAGACGTGGGGGCCGAAATGGCCGTACGGGTACAGGGTAGCGTGCGGTCGACATTCAGCGATAGCCAGTCCACCCCCGAGGAACCCCTGATTAATCCCGGAGTGCCCTCCCAGGTCCACAAAAGGTGCGTGGCCAGGCACCCTGTCTCCTATATTGGCGGGACCCACAGGGGCACTGTTTTCAGGCGTGGTCAGAATGGCGAACCCTTTTAATTTTTACAATGTTCACCCATTTTTACACGGCCGGTCACAGTAAAATTTCTTTCATTCGTCACTTTGCCCTTTCATTCCCTAGACTGACTGGGTGTTCATGAATCCATCGACAGAGGCCACACGAGTACTCCACTGCGACCTGCCTCAGTGGTTCGCAACACACAAGCGCGACCTGCCAATGCGCACAGCCGACGTCTCTGACTGGGGAACCCTCGTCTTTGAGATCATGAGCCAACAGACGCCCATCGCACGCGTCCAGCCGATCTGGCTCGAATGGATGGAACGCTGGCCCACGCCGGCGGACGTGGCGGCCGCTTCGTCGGCAGACATTATTGTGGCCTGGGCAAACCTCGGATACCCTCACGCGCCCTGCGCCTCAAGGCCTGCGCGGCCGCAATCGTCGAGAAGCACGACGGAGAAGTCCCCCTGTCCCTCAAGGAGCTGATACTCCTGCCGGGCGTCGGTACCTACACCGCATCCGCGCTGCTCGCCTTCCGCCACGGAATCCGCGTACCGGTCCTCGACACAAACGTGCGTCGAGTGCTGGTCAGATTTCTGGACGGCAAAGAGTTTCCTCCCACACCACGCCCTCAAAAGCGGAAACAATGCGAGCCGACGCATTATTGCCCGAAGACGGGCACAGCGCGGCCGAGGTGAGTTTGGCGCTCATGGAATTCGGGGCCCTCGTCTGCACACAGCTGAGTCCCTCGTGCGACGAGTGCACGATCTCGAACAACTGCGCGTGGGCGCTCGCCGGATTCCCCAAGGACGAGAAGCGGCCCACGCCCCAGCCCTACGCGGGCACCGACCGCCAGGCGCGCGGACGCATCATGAAAGCCCTGCGTGCCGCCCACTTCGAGGGCACGGACGGCCTCACGAAACGCCGAGTCCTCGACGCCGCCCGCATCGACGGAGGCGACCGCTACCAGCCCACCCGCGTCTACCGGGCACTCCTGAAGGACGGCATGATCGTCTACAACGAGGACACCAAGCGGGTCACGCTCCCCCGGTAACGTTCACAGACGAGGCCGGGGCACCCACGCGGCGGCGCGCGGTCCCGGGAGGCAGCCACTGCCTCGTTGATGAATCAGTAGCGGATCGCGTCGATCGGCTTGATGCGCACGGCCGCGAGCGCCGGGATGATGCCGCACAGGGCGCCGATGCTCGTGGAGATGGCGACGCCCGCGATGGCGGCTCCGGCGGGGAAGGCCGGGGTGTCGCTGAGCGTGACGCCCAGGGCCTCGAGGGGCAGGGAATCGCACGACGACGACCGCGATGCCCACGCCAATGACGCCGGCGACGAAGGTTGCGACGACCGACTCCATGAAGACCGCGAAGAAGACGCGCGCCGCGGAGGCGCTCGACGGCCCGGCGGATGCCGATCTCGCGCACGCGCTGGCGCACGGTCACGATCGCAACGTTGAGCAGGCCGAGGCGCCCAGGAACACGATGATGCCGCCGATGACCATGATGACGTTGGAGATGGTGCCCAGCTGTTTCCTCGCCGATGTCCTCGTGCTCGCCGCCGGAGACGGAGACCCTCCAGCCTTCTCCGAGGATCGAGGCCAGGGCGCGCGGCAGGTTTTCGCGGGCCTGGTCCGCGTTCTCGGTGCCCACCCACGCGATCATGGACGGGGAGCTCATCTGCGGGAAGGAGATTCGCGCCGCGTCGTAGTGCGCGAACACGGTCGGCATGTCGTAGGGAGCTCTTGGACTTGGTGATGCCGACGACGCGCATCGCCGTGCCCTCGCTCGTGTGCAGGGACGATCGGAACCTGGTCGATGGGGGCGCCCCAGCTGGTTCCACAGGGTTTCGGAGATGACGACGGGGACCAGGCGCTGGTCGGCGTCGCTGCTCACGACCCATCGCCCGGCGAGCATGCGGGTGCGGAAGATGACCTCGTAGGAGGGGTCGACGCCCTGGAACGTCACGCCGTCGACCATGTCGCCGATGTTCGTCAGGGGGTATCCGCGGAATTGTCCGCTGGAGCGGGCCTGTCGGGTTTCGACGATGTCCCCACCGCCGCTGGAGAAGCGCGACCAGTAGTGGATGTCCGTGCGCTCGGCCAGGGTTCCCATGGCCTCGCCGATCGTGTCCTTCTCGTCGGGGCGCTTCGCCGTCTGCGCGCCGGTGGCCGACGCGGGATCGGACGCGTCCTGATAGGGGCCGCCGGCCGCCGATCCTTCCGTGGCGTTCGAGGAGCTTTCGGGGGTCAGTCGCAGGGTGACGGAGCGCCCCTCGTAGAGCTCCGCCAACTCGCGCGAGGACTGCAGGAGCAGGTCTCCGAGCGCGATGACGATCGTCATGGCGGCCACGGCCGCGACCACACCCACGAGGGAGAGGACGACGCGCGCCTTCTGGACCTTAACCTCGCCCCCAGGCCTCGATGAGCGCGCCCAGGAGCTGACTCACGGCGTTCACTGCTCACCCTCCTGCGGCATTTCGGGGACGAGGCCTGCTCAGCTTCCGGGTCACCCTCGGCGGGCGGACGCGGCGGTTCGGCCACAGCGGATTCTGAGCCCATCTGGTCGGCCCCGGCCTCGTCGCCGCCGTGCCCGGCCTCCGCGCGGCGCGTGAGAGCGGCGGGATCCTCGACCTCGTGCAGCGTGCCGTCGTAGAGCTCGTAGGCGCGCTGCGCCCGCGCGGCCACCGCCATGTCGTGCGTGATGACGATGAGGGCGGCGTTGGACTCGCGTGCGACCTCCTCGAGGAGGGCCATGACGACGCGGCCCGTGTCCGGGTCGAGGGCGCCCGTCGGCTCGTCGGCGAGGATGACGCGCGGGCGGCGCACGAGGGCGCGCGCGATCGCGATGCGCTGCTGCTCGCCGCCGCTCATCTCGCCCGGGTAGGAGTCCGCGCGCTCGCCCAGGCCCACGCGCTCGAGCATGTCGACGGCGATCGAGCGCCTGCGCAGCAGCTGGGGGCCGGGGGCGTACAGGAGGGAACCTCGACGTTTTTCCGCGGCCGTGCGCGCCGAAAAGATGTTGAACTGCTGGAACACGAAGCCGAAGTCTTCCCCGCGCATGCGCGCGCGCGCCCTCGCCCAGGCGCGTCGTATCCACGCCGTCCAGCTCGTACGTGCCCGAGGTGGGGGTATCCAGCAGGCCGATGATGTTAAGCATCGTCGACTTGCCCGTGCCCGATCGGCCGACGATGGAGACGTGCTCGCCCTGGGCGACGTCCAGGTTGACGCCGCGCAGAATGTGCAGGTCCTCCCCATCGGGCAGGGTCACCGTGCGGGTCACGTCCCGCAGGCACACGAGACTCATTGCGTGCCCGCCGCGTCGCCCGGGCCCCCGACCATGCCGGAGTCCATGCCGCCGTATGGGCCGGTCTGCCCGTCCTGGTTGTCCTTGTTCGAGGTCGGGGTGAACTCGAGGATTTCCTCGCCCTCCGTCAGGCCCTCCTTGACCTCGACCATCTTGCCGTCGGTGATGCCCAGGGTCACCGCACGCTTCTCCGGCTTCGTCGGGTCGTCGGTCGGCAGGTAGACAGAGCCGGACTGGTAGCGGCCCTCGACTGCGGAAATCGGCACCGCGAGGACACCCGTCGCCGAACCCGCCGTCATCTCGAGGGTGACCTGCAGGCCCGCGAACACCGTCTGGTCTCCAGGGATCGCGCAGCGCGCCTTCAGATCCGTCGAAGCCGAGGCACCGTTATCGGAGCCGGCGAGCGACTTCGGGTCCGTTTGTTTGCCGGTCGGGCTCACCAGCTTGACCCCCGAGCATTCGAAGGGCGCGGGGCCGTTCTTAATCGTGACGGTCGCGGTCGACAGGGGCGTCCTGGAGGCGGTACATCTGGTCCGCGCTCAGGGGCGCGACCGCGGAGAAGGTCGCGGGAGCGATGGTCGCAACCGTGTCGCCGATCGCGAACTGCTGGCCGACGAGCACGCTCGTCGAGACCGTGCCATCACCGGGCGAGACGACGGTTTCGTACTTGTAGGTCGGATCGGCGGTCTCGACGCTGACGTTGCCTTCTTCGTCGGTGACCTGGCGGGTCTCGCCGGGGATCTCCTTGCGGATCTGCACGATGGCGTCGCCCTTGGAGATCTTGTCTCCGTCGTTGACGAAGGTGCGCACGACGTTGCCGTCCAGGGTCGCGCGGGCCACCACCGGCTCATCGGCCTGGATCGTCCCCGTGACGCTCACGGTGTTCGTGATGTCGGCGCGGCCCACCTCGATCGTCATCTGCCCGAAGTTGCCGCCCGGGTCCATGCCATCGGTGCTTTGATCCTCCTGGGCAGCCGGGAAAAACGCGAACTTCACCAAGGCGACGGCGATAACTACCCAGGCAAGAACCTTGACAATGTCGAGCACCTGGGCGGTGCGGGTCTTATGTGCCACGTGCGTCTCCTTTGATGAACGGCGTTGACCAATTGTAAGGTGCGCCTCATTAACGCAGCAACGCTATCCCCATCTATTCAGGGTTTTCTCAGGGACCGTCCCGCCGGCTGGGCGTCCCACTCACCGGCCCCTACCATGGGTAACGAACCGACGAAAGGCAGCCATGATCCGCCGCGCCACCCCCGCAGACGCCGAGGCGCTCTCCACCCTCGCGCGCACCTGCTTCACGCAGACCTTCGGCCACCTCTACGTCCCCGCCGACCTGGAGACCTTCCTCAACGAGGCCTACGCACCCGACGTCCTGCGCGCCGAACTCGAGGATCCGAACCGGGCGACGTGGTTCCTCTTCGAGGACGAAGCCGACGAGGGCTTCTCGCGGCCCAACCCCTCCCCCGCCGTGAACTGCGCGCCGGAACCGGTTGACGAGGCCCCGGCCTCGTCGGCGTCCCATGCCCCAATCGGGTACGTGACCGCATGCCCCGCGCACCTGCCCCACCCCGACGTCGCGCCCGGCGACGGGGAAATCCAGCGCCTCTACATCCTGCAGGGCCACCAGGGGCGGGGCGCGGCACCCTCCTCCTCAAGACGGCGCTCGAATGGCTCGAGCGCGACGGCCCGCGCACCCTGTGGATCGGCGTGTGGAGCGAAAAACTACGGGGCGCAGCGCTTCTACGCGCGGCACGGATTCGAGATCGTTGGCGACTACTCGTTCATGGTGGGCGACCACGCCGACCACGAGCTGATTACCCGCCGACCGGCGCGGCCTACACGCTAAGCACCCGCCCGTCGGCACGTCCTAAGCAGCACCCGGTCACTCATCTCCCGGCGCGGCACCCTTGCGAGTGCGCCCCCATCGCTGAAAAGGCCCCGAGGCACGTTGCCTCGGGGCCTTATCGTGAGCTCATCACTCGGCAGATTCTTCAGCCTCAATCTCGGCGATCTGCTTGCGGACCTCATCCATGTCGAGGTTCTGGACCCTGAGAAATCAGGTCCTCGAGCGCGGACAGCGGCAGAGCGCCGGACTGACGGAACACGACGATACCGTCGCGGAAGACCATCAGGGTCGGGATCGAGGTGATCTGAGCGGCCATCGCCATCTGCTGCTGATCATCCGTGTCGACCTTGCCGAACACGATGTCCGGGTACTTCTCGGAGGCCTCTTCGAAGATAGGGCCGAACTGACGGCACGGGCCGCACCAGGTCGCCCAGAAATCCACCAGGACGATGCCGCCGGCGGAAACGATCTGCTCGAAGTTCTCCTGCGTAAGGGTAACGGTAGCCATGTTTCTCCTGTTGTCGCCGGCGCTATCACCGGTCTGTTGGTCGGGGCAAGAGCCCCTGAGTGAACTATACGATTCAACGGGCGCGACGCGCCCTCTATTCCCCGGCAGGGAGCGTAGAGGTGGTGACGTGACGCACATTATCCTCCGAAGCGCCCAGGCCTCGCAAGATGAACGTCTCGACTAACTGCAGTGCAGACTCACGATGCACCGGGTCCTTCGGGAGGCGCTGCCCCTGCAGCGTCGCATGAATCAGGTGCACCGCGCCCAGCGTGTTCTGCTCAACGATCAGCCCGCGCTCCATGGCCTCGTCCAGAATCCCAATGAGGAGCTCACCAACAACCCCCGCGTGATCATGCAGATGCGAGGCACCCTGGCCCGACATCTGACGACGCAGGCCCGTGCCAGCCTTGACGTGGTATCGGCTAATCATCTGCAGGTGCGCGCGAATGTAGAGGCGCAGACGCATGAGCGGATCCGGCTCGGACTCGAGACGGGCCGTCAGCACCCGCGTGAACTCCTCGGTCACCTGCCGCATGTAGGCCAGCAGGAGAACCTCCTTGTCCGCGAAGTGGTTATAGACGGCCGTGCGCCCAACGCCCGCACGCTCAGCGATCTGACTCATGGTGATCGACTCGAAGGCCTGCTCGGCCATCAGCGAGCCGAGCGCATCAAACAGGCGCGTGCGAGTCAGCTCGCGGTGAGAGGCGAGCGACTCGCCAATAATCTTCGGCATAGGCCTATTCTGACACTTGTCCCCTATGTGTCGTCAAATTGGGGAGCATGCGGGGTGAACTGCGCGTTCGCGCAACGACGCCGGTCGCGACGTGTACGTTCACCCGTCGCCAGCACCCCCCGAGCGCAGCGCCGGACTGTCAGCGAGCGCAGCGGGCGACCACGGCCTCGACAATCGGCAGGTCAGCGACGATCCACGGAAGCTCGACCAGATCCGCGAGGGGCACCCACGTTGCCTCAAGGTGCGACGCGCCCGCGCGCGGTGCGGGCGAGCCGGCCGCCACCTCGGCGAGCCACACGCCCATGACGCGCCCGCCCAGAATCGGCCACCACTGGCCGCCCTCGGGGCACACGCGCTCGCCGATAATGAGGCGGGCGCCGAGCTCCTCGGCAATCTCGCGCGTGAGTGCTTCGACCGGATCTTCATTGTCCTCGACCTTTCCGCCGGGCAGCTCGAACTGTCCGCGCAGCTCCTGCGGGTAGGCGCGCGAGCATGCGAGTAGCATCGTGGGGTCGCTCAGGGAATCGACGATCGCGGCCGCCACCACGGGACGAGGCATGGGTACTCCAATCAGTTGGGCGAGGCCAGTGTATCGGGCGCGGGAGCGCAGGCCACGGAGGCTGCATGCCGGGCGACGCCGCGACCCACACCCTCCCCACACCTCCGCCGCGATTCGTCACCACACCCTCCGCCTAGCACTGCCACACCGCGCCCGCCAACGCCGGTTGCGCGGCTATCCGGCGTGACGATATGATCGACGGGTCGATTCCTTCGGGACGATGAATTGCGGGCGTAGTTCATCGGTAGAATGGAAGCTTCCCAAGCTTCAGAGGCGGGTTCGATTCCCGTCGCCCGCTCTAATAGGACGCTCATGTGGATACAAGGTATCCGGGTGGGCGTTCTTCTTGTTTTCCCTGGTATTCCGCGGTTTCAGGGGATGTCGTATGGGACGGGTTGAGACCCACGGGCGGCGCTGAGGGGCACTGCTGGGGTTTTCAGGGCGGTTTCGGGCGCTTCGGCGAACCGCTCGTGAAAAGGCGCAGGCCAGCGTCAAAAGGTATGGGTCGTCACAGGAATTCCCCTGCTGCCCGGGTGTGCTCACAGCCCGTCGTCACTGCTTCTGCGAGAATGAGGTGTGGCGCGTGAAATACGGGAAAGGTAGGCCGTGATGGGCGGATCGCAAGAAGTCATCGAGGTAACTCTGCTAGACGGATCCTTCGCTGGTTCCCGGGAAGTGCGAGTGGCCTCCGCGGACGTCTCCTACCGGCTCTACGTTGTGCCAGCCCGCCAGATCCGCGACTTCCGCTCCCACAAGCACATGAGCAAGCCCGGCATCTACATAATGCTGGGCGACCCCACGGACAAGAAGCCTGAGGTCTACATCGGGCAGGCCAAGCGCCGCAAGAACGGCAACGGCACCATCCACCGGATCATCGAGCACATCGACCGGGGCGAGCACCTGTTCTGCCAGTGGGCCATCATGTTGGTCGACGATGCCCGCAAGTTCGGCCCGACCGAGCTGACGAACCTGGAGAACACCTTCACCCTTGCCGCGCAAGAGGCTGGTCTGACCCGGGTGCGTAACGGCTGCGAGCCCTCCAATAGTGAGCTGACGCTGGCGACTCGGCTTCGCTTGGATAAGGTCGTGGAAACCACTCGCCTCATGCTCGGAGCTTTGGGTATCTACATCCTCGACCCGTGTCCTGACGGCGGCTCGGCCGCGAAGAACCCTAAACCCAACAACACGGGTGAGGCTCAGGACTCAAAGCGCGCCCGAGGCAACCTTGCTGCCAGACAGTGAGCCCGAACTGGTCCTCTACATGGCGCTGCGTTCTGCTGAGAAGCCTGCGGTCGCGCACAAGATGAGCGACAAAGTGTGGGTCCTCAAGGCTGGTTCACCCGTGAACCCAACCCCCACGAACGACACCGGGCGCGCTCTGCGGGCGAAGTACGACGGGCAGATCCGCGACGGCCGTACCACCGTCGACCTCATGTTCACCTCGCCCAGTACTGCCGCCACCCTATGTGGCAGGCTCCAACCTGCAGCGGCAACGCCACCTGGCGCACCAGCGAGGGACGCCCCTCGGCGATCTTGCATAGCCCCTGCCCCGATGGTACGGCGGCGACCTTCAGGTTTGTCGACGGTTTGCGAGCGTCAGGGCACTCGACTCTCAACTCATGCGCCTGTGGCAATCTCGTCCTGTTCACCTCTTTGCACGACGTGGGAGAGCTCCCAGTAGATGAGGTCTGAAATCTCGCGGATCACAGCGGCTCGACGCTGAGGGCTCTCGAAGAACTTCTCGAGGATGATGTTCTGAGCATCATGGTGGTCGAGGGCAGCATTCGTGACAGCTTCTTCAATGGTGCGCGATTCGCGGAACTGTTCCTTGCTGTTCGCGTTGACCTGTTCTCGGATCGCCTCGTCCTTGACGAGAATGGTCACGACTCCCTGCACCCAAGAGTTGACCGAGTCGGGGTCGAAGTTCTCCCCTTCGAACAGATCATTGATGTTCTTCAGGATCTGTTCCCCAGGCCACTCATGTTCGGGTCCCGTGTGGTCCCACCGCCGACACCCATCGGCTTGAGTTTGTCGCCTTCGCCGATCAGCGAGATTGAACCCTCGCTGCGCCGTGTTTGCTTGATGTGGGTCAACTCGATACTCGACAGGTCAAGTTCCTCGGCGCTCCTGCGCCCTGTGAGACGCGGCTTGAGGAGGCGGAGGAACAGTGCGAGCTTTTCCAGATCCGTATCCTCGTAGTCCACGATCTGCGAGAGGAAGTCGTAGAGGCGGACGAAAGATCCCACGTCCTTACGGAAGAGGTCCAGTTCGTCGATGGATGCTTTGTCCTGGTCCTTGAGCGCTGCGCAGTACCGATCATTGAAGCGATCGGCAGCGCTCTTGAGGGGGCCGGTGTGCTTGCCATGTGCCTTTTCGATGATGAAGGCGTGAGCGAAGCGGTCCACCTCGTCTGCGGTGTAGATACCGGCCGTCTCGAGCTTGCGCGCTAGATCGTGCACCAGATCAGGGTCTGTTGTTTGGGTGATCTGGGCCGCGCGGAAGTACGGCAGGAAAGAGTTCAGGATTGTCTCGGGATCATTGACGAAGTCGAGGACGTAGGTGGTGTCCTTGCCCTTAGACGGCAGGGTACGGTTCAAGCGTGACAGCGTCTGGACTGCCTCGATGCCGTCGAGCCTCTTATCAACATACATCGCGCAGAGGAGCGGCTGGTCAAAGCCAGTCTGGTACTTGTTGGCCACAATCAGCACCTGGTAGTGGTCACCAGCGAATGCGTTGGGAATGGTGCGTCCGCGTAGCCCCGGATTCATGTTGTGCTCGGTATAGGGCTCGGTAACCCCAGGAACTACTTCTTCAACTTGATCACTGGTAAGGCTGCCTGAAAAGGCCACCAAGGTGCCCATCTCGTAACCATGAGAGGCGATGTACCGGTCGATCGCGGTCTTGTACTTGAGGGGCTGCCGCCCGGCTGGAGGTCACCACCATTGCCTTGGCATGCCCATCAAGCAGGCGGGCCACATTGGTGCGGTAGTGCTCAACGATGATCTGGACCTTCTGGGCGATATTGGTCGGATGCAGGCTCACCCATCGCATAAGGCCCTTCGTCGCGGTGGCCTCATCCACCTCATCAGTTGGCGCGGTTTTCCCATCGGCTTTCTGTGCGAGCTGGAATGCCGTCTTGTAGGTGGTGTAGTTGCGCAACACGTCGAGGATGAACCCTTCCTCGATGGCCTGCTGCATCGAATACACATGGAACGCCTGCGGTGTCCCGTCGGCACCGGGGCGACCGAACATTTCGAGGGTCTTACCCTTGGGGGTGGCTGTAAAGGCATAGAAAGACACGTTTTCGGATGTGGCGCGCGCAGCCATCTCCGCAGCCAGCACGTCCTCAACGGACAGCTCTGCGCCCTCGCCGATCGCCTCAACCTCTGCCTGCGAGAGGACTTGGCGCAGCTTTTGCGCACTTGTTCCAGTCTGAGACGAATGTGCTTCGTCCGCGATGACAGCGAAGTTCTTGTCTGCCATTCCACCCTGCTCAGAGATCGCCTCGAGAACGAAGGGGAACGTCTGCAACGTGACGATGATGATCAGCTTGCCGCTAGCCAGTTCCTTGGCGAGGAGAGCCGACTTGGAGGTTTCTGCTGCTTTGCGGACCTCATCGGCGTTGATCGTTCCCACCGTCCCGCGGGTGCCTTCGATCGCCTTGATCGCCTTCTGCAACTGGTCATCGAGGACTGTCCGGTCGGTGACCACGATGACCGAGTCGAAGATCTTGGTATTGGTGTCGTCGTGAAGGTTGGCCAACCCATGAGCCAGCCAGGCAATGGAGTTGGTCTTCCCTGATCCTGCCGAGTGCTGGATGAGGTAGCGGTGCCCTGGCCCCTCGGCTCTGGTGGCCGACAAAAGTTCGGTGACGGCCTCCCACTGGTGGAAACGCGGGAAGATGACTTGCGTCGACTTCTTGTGCTGCCCGGTCACCGGGTCGATCTTCTCCAACGTTTGAGCGTTGATGAAGCGCTCAATGATCTGCAGCCAGTTATCACGTTGGAGCACACGCTCCCAAAGGTATGAGGTCGCCGCACCATCAGGATTGACCGGGTTGCCAGCACCGCCGTCATTACCAAGGTTGAACGGCAGGAACACTGTGTCAGTCCCCGAGAGTCGTGTCGTCATACGGATCTCGTCCGTGGACGCGGCGAAATGGACCAGACAACGTGATCCCCACTTCAGAAGTGGCTCGCCTTGCGGCTTGCGATCGTGCTTGTACTGATGAACCGCATCATCGATGGACTGGGTATTGTCCGTTTTCAACTCAGCTGTAGCCACCGGAATGCCATTGACGAAGAAGACCAGGTCAATCGCGTCATTGGGATGCTTGGCCGAGTGGTGGACTTGGCGCATCACCCGCAGAATGTTGGCCTCGTAGTTCTGCTGTGCAGTGGGATTGAGCGTGGTTGCGGGCTTGAACGCGCACATGGCGAACTTGGCCGGGGTGCGTTTGAATCCGCCACGTAGTACCGCTAGCGCCCCACCGCCATGCTCCAGGGGCTGGTCGAGCTCCTTCGCGAGTCGGTCGATAATTCCCTTGCTTGGCGCGTTCTTGTTCTGCAGGAGTCGTCGACGGTTTGACGACCTTTTCCCACTGCTCCGGCTGAGTACGACGGAGCCAAGCAAACACATCATCCGGCACCAACGCGAGACCCTGATCGTAGCCACGGTAGTGGCGGTCATAAACCCAGCCATGAGCAGCTAGGTAGTCACAGATCTCCTCCTCGAAAGCCTTCTCATGCTGCGTTGCCATGACTCACACCTCCAGCTCGCCAGTCACTGCCGCCGTGATCAGTGCCGCCCGTCGTTCCTCCAACAACTGTCGAAGTGATTCCAGCGACTCTCCTACTGGATCCTGCTCTGCGATGTCAACGAAACGCCTCTCGATGGACTCTTGAACGGGCAGGTCCGGAACAGGCACGCGAATATCGGCCAAATCTTCCCAATACAGGCGCCATTGGGACGGTCGAATTCCTTTGGAGCGAATTCTGTATTCGCAAATCATCCTCGAAGAGCGGAGGATGTAGTGAGCGAACTGGCTCGAAAAACGTGTTGTGATGGGACGAAGTACTTGATAGTCACCACTCACAATACCTTCGAAATCGGAGATTGCCACAGATCCTTGCCAAGCCTTCATTTTGTTGACGACAAGGTCGCCGACGGTGACTCTACGGTAGTTCGAAAGGTCTTCAGGTGTCACATTATGGTTGTCTGAGCGGCTATTCTTGGGTATGACCCCATAATCGCGGTAGACGGACAGCACCTCTTCGTCACCATTTGCACGTTCATTCCGAGGCGCAAACAGGAACCGCAACTTCACAAGATCTGCTTCGACGCTTTCCATGATGACGTCAGCGAGTGTCACGCGCCGTTCACTGAGCAACGCCGTGAGACGCTCTTGTACTGCGACGAGGGCGTCAATTTGCTCGAGTTCAGCATCGAGAAACTCAACTATGCGACGTTGACGCTCAATGGACGGCAGAATAAAAGGCAGTTGCCGTAATCCTTCCCAGCTAAGACTTGCCCGGACTCCGCCCTCGCTTAGATTGTTGAAGATGCGCCTGTTGTACAGATCCATAAAAGTACCAGTAGGCGTACTTTAGGGAGTACGCGGCGGTCCGCTGTAAGAGCGATATAGGCCGGACTGACGAGCCCAAGATCTTCTGACAAGCCAACGCGGCTCGTGGACACATTCTGCAAATCAATCAATTTGAAGATCAGCTGTCCCGGTTTGATTAACTGATAGCCATCAAAGTTTTCGGGCTGAAGGCCATCTGTTGCCTCGCGCGAGCGAGGGAGTACGCCGTTCATCGTCAGCGACAACCGCTGATACTGTTCCGATTCACTCGGTCCGGGGACAACCTGGACTTCTGAAACACATACCCAACCGGAATGATTTCATGTTCATAGTTTGGCTCAAGCACCCAGTCTGGCAAGTGCTCTCCGCGAAATTGCCGGCTCAAGCCCCAACCTCCTTGAGAAGCGCGAGCAGCTCCGTCGCAACCCCTCGCAGTTCCGAGTCAATTTCATGAATCGATCGAGGCGGCGCATAGGAATAAAAGTATCGGCTGAATAGAATTTCGTAGCCGATCTTGGTCTTCTTCTTGTCGATCCAGGCATCATCAACGTATGGCAGCACCTCGCTGCGCATGTACGCATCGACGGTGGCTTCATAGCCGCCGATCCCGTCCGTATTGCCCGCGTAGGTGAATGGAACCTTCTCTGTGTCACGGAGGCTCGAGTCCGCTACTGGCTTTCCCCGTGAAGTGGTAACGATCTGGCCGTCTTGGTCGCGTTGGGGGCGTTCAACGGTAATGGTCCAGTATCCGAATTCCTCAATGGGGAGGATTTTGCAGTAGTCGGATTCCTCGTAGGCGCTGTAGCTCTCCAGGATCTGGCGGCGGTCGTCTTCCGAGAGTTCGCGTCCCTTGTCGCCGAGCTTCTTGCGCATCTTAACGTAGAAGTTGGTGGCGTCGATCAGTTGAACATTGCCCTGTCGATCGGCGGGCTTGTTGTTGTCCAGTACCCAGATATGAGTTGCAATCCCGGTGTTGTAGAACATGTCGTTCGGCAGCACGATGATGGCGTCAACGAGATCTGCCTCGAGCACCCAGCGCCGGATATTTGAGGGACCTGACTCGGCTGCACCGTTGAACAGTGGTGAGCCGTTCATGACAATGGCTGCGCGTCCGCCACCTTTGCTCTTGGGGCGCATCTTCGCGATGAGGTGGCGCAGGAAGAGCATCTGGCCGTCCGAGACTGCCGGGGTGTTCTTCTTGGGTTCTTTCGCTCCGACATAGAAGCGGGACGCCTCCCAGTTCCTCAAGCTCGGCGAGGACCGCAGCTTGGCTCTTCTTCCAGTCGTCGCCATAGGGCGGGTTGGACAAGCAGTAGTCGAAGGTCTGGCCGGGGAACCTGTCATCAGCGAGTGTGTCGCCAAGCTGGATGTTGGACGGATCATGCCCTTTGATGAGCAGATCGGACTTGCAGACTGCGTAGGACTGGTCGTTTCGCTCCCTGCCCGTACATGCGTAGCTGAGCGTCGGGGTTGAGGCCAGGGTGTTCCGGGGTGCCGATGAGGTGTTCTTCTGCAATCGAGAGCATCCCACCCTGTTCCTGCGGTGGGATCGTAAATCGATCGGACCGTACCTGGAACCGAGAGTGCGTCGTCGTCCCCCGCGAAGATCAGGTCGACCATGAGCCGGATTGCGTCGCGGGGTGTGAAGTACTCACCGGGCGACTCATTGGTGGACTCGTTGAACGTGCGAATCAGATACTCGTAGAGGTCGCCCATCTCTGCGTTGGGGACCTTGTTCGGGTGCAGGTCTACGCGCGCGAACTTCTCGATGATGATGAAGAGCAGATCCTTCTCCGCCATCCTGGCAATCTGGTCGCCGAACTTGAACCGCTCGAAGACGTCGAGGTTGTCAGAGAATCCATCGACGTACTGCTTGAAGTTGGCCTCGAGCCCTGCGGGGTCACCGAGTAGCATCTGCAGCGTCCACGGTGTCGTGTTGTAGAAAGACAAGCCGGTCTTGCGCTTGACCTGCGCGCTGAGTAGTTCAGGTTTGTCAGCAAAGGCTCGGACAAGCCCAGCCAGGTCCTCCCGATGGTCTTCGAGCACACAGTCGAGCCTGCGCAAAATGGTCATCGGCAAGATGACATCACCGTACTCGTGCGGCTTGTAATCGCCTCGGAGCTGGTCGGCGATGCCCCAAATGAAGGGTCCAAGGTTACTCACGCTGACATTTCCTTATTTGCTGTTTCTGGCACTATTTCAACGATATCTTCAGATTGTACTAAAGAGTTTGGCAGATCCGCAGCAGTACGTTGGTGGTGACGTTGCCGTCTTTGCTGAGCTTAGCGATGGTTGCTGGGTATAGTCCTGCGGCTCGGCGGAGGTATTCGCGGGTCATGTCGCGGTCAATGAGGAGTTTCCACAGCGGTTTGAAGGTGATACGCATGGTTAGTTACCTTCCTCGGTGGTCTCTGTGTTCCAGGTGAAGCCGTAGAGGGCTTCAGGGCCGTCGCCAAGGTGGATGACGCACGTCGCTTCGACGAGTTCCTCGGCTTGCTGGCCATACGTCTTTGTCGCATCGAATGAGAAGAAAACCTGTTTGGGTTCACCTGCGCCACTCGTTAGTTCCGCCGCACGCATGTATGCACCTCGCAGCGCGCGTACTGGTTGGGTGAGAGCCAGCCCAGCGCGCTGTGGGGGTGCTCTTCATTGTAGCGGCGCGACCAGGCGGCGATGAGGGGCGGCGTGGTCGAGCCCAGCGAACATGTTGTCTTCCAAGAGTTCATCACGCATGCGGTTGTGTCAGGACTCCACTAACCCGCCGAGCCACAGCTGGCCCGGGGTATGAATGCGTGGAGAGCGTGTCGCGGTCGCTGGCCCAGCGTCCCACGGCCGCGGCGATGCATTCAGGCCCGTTATCGGCCCGTAGTACCTGGGGTGCCCCATGGGCCAAGACAGCCAGGTCACGCATGTCGATCACGTCGACGGCTCCCATGCGCAACTCAACGCGCACAGCCAGGTGCTGGCGCGTGAACTCATCAATGACGTGACAGACCTTCCGGCCACAAGCAGCCGCGACTACTCAGAACAACCCTCTCAAAACAAACGGTCCGAAGAACCCAGGCCCCTCCAGGAAATCGCTTAAAATCAATAATTCCGATTGGAAAGTAGGTACAATACGCCTATGGATACTGACGCGGTATCACAGTTCGTGCGCGACGCTATCGCAGCGCTCGATGCGCTGGGTGCCCGCGAAGAAACAGAGTATCTGCGCATGATGCTCGAATGCGACGGCCCGGATGTCGACGGAGCGGTCTCTTCGCTCGTTAAGTACGGTGCCGTCACTGGCGCCTGGGTTGATCGGCTTGCAGCGATCAGCGATGCAGAGGGCGGCTTTTTCGATGAGGAGCTCGCAGAACTACGCGAGGGCGTCTCCACAACCGAGGACCCAGCAGCGTAACCCAACACCACTGCTCGCCTCCGGTAGTGAGTTATTGAAACCGACGGCACCACCACGCGCCTGCCCGAGCTCACCAATGAAACCGCCAGCACCTTTTGCAAGCCCCCAACACCCGGAAAACCAGCATTTTTCCCCGCGCAAAGGTGCCACCAGTTTCAAGCCAGCGCTCACACAAGGTCGCAAAGGCGCCACCAGTTTCACCACAGCGAAGCGATGCACTAGATACGGAACCAATGCACCAGATAGCGCAGCAGTGCACTAGCAACGAAGCAGTGCATCGCCCACCCATGTAGTGCAATACCCCTGAGCAACAAGCTCAACCACGGAAGAGGGCTTCCCCAATTCCGCATGCCATTCCAATGATCAAGCCTCACGCCACGACACCCTTTGAAGGAATTGCATGCGACATGACAGGGCGTAGGACCAGGCCGCCGGAAAAGTCGCACGTCATTCGATTGCCTGAACTTTCAATAAAGCTCCGAAACGTTGGAATTCCAACGATCTAAATTCAGCATTTGAAAGAGCCACGGGGAATTACGTGCGAAATTGGGTGTGGACTCAACAATGCGGCAAGCGAGGTCTTGACACGACACCTGTGGGGTTGCGGCGAGGCCTGGCCGCAGTGCCGGTGGGTGGCGGCAGGGCCAGACCGGGCTCCGAGACGACGCACCCAGCAGGCTCCCGCCGGTGTGAGGGCGCCGGAGGACCTGCCGCGGTGCCGGTGGGCGGTGGCGGGGCCTGGCCGGGCACACCAGAACCACAAGCACCACCGGTGTGGAGGGCGCCGGAGGGATCTGCCGCGGTGCCGGTGGGCGGTGGCGGGGCCTGGCCGGGCTTCGAGACGACGCGCCGAGCGAAGCTCGCAGCGCGCGCGCTCGCAGGGCGGGCCGCCGCCCACCGGCACACACAGCGGCCGGGACCGGTGCCCGGAACACCAGCGACGCAACGCAAACGCGCGGCAGCCCGCCGGGCCGCCGCGCGTTCACGCAGTCAGTGGAACACTCAACGCAGTCGCGCAGCCACCACCTCGGCGACCTGGACCGCGTTCAGGGGCAGCGCCCTTGCGCAGGTTGTCGCCGGAGACGACGAGCACAAGCCCGCGGTTGCCGTCGACGGCCTGGTCGTGACGGATGCGGCCGACGAGGACCCTCGTCGCGGCCGGCGGCCTCGAGCGGGGTCGGGACGTCGACGACGCGCACGCCGGGGGCCTCGGCCAGCAGGGCACGGGCCTGGTCGGGCGTGATGTCGCCGGCGAACTCGGCGTGGATGGTGAGGGTGTGGCCGGTGTAGACGGGGACGCGCACGCAGGTGCCGGACACGGCCAGGTCGAGAATGTGCAGGATGCGGCGCGACTCGTTGCGCAGCTTCTGCTCCTCGTCGGTTTCCTCGCTTCCGTCGTCGACGATGGAGCCGGCGAGCGGCACGACGTCGAAGGCGATGGGGGCGACGTACACGCCGGGCTCGGGCAGGGTGACCGCGCGGCCGTCCAGGGCCAGCGCTGCAAGGTCCTGCTTGACGCCGGCCTCGATCTGGCCGGTCAGCTCGGCGACGCCCGCGCGGCCCGACCCGGAGACGGCCTGGTAGGAGGAGACGAAGAGACGCGTCAGACCACCCGCAGCGTCCACGAGGGGCTTGAGGACGGGCATGGCGGCCATCGTGGTGCAGTTGGGGTTCGCGATGATGCCCTTGGGGCGGTTGTCGACGTCGTCGGGCTGACCTCGGAGACGACGAGCGGGACCTCGGGGTCCTTGCGCCACGCGGAGGAGTTGTCGACGACGACCGCGCCGGCGACCGCGAACTTGGGGCGTACTCGCGCGAGGCGGTGGCGCCCTGCGGAGAACACGGCAATGTCGATGCCGGAGTAGTCGGCCGTCGCAACGTCCTCGACGACGATGTCCTGCCCCTTCCAAGGCAGGGGTGGTGCCCGCGAGCGCGCGGACGAGAAGAAACGAATCGTCTCGACCGGGAACTGACGCTCCTCCAGCAGGGTGCGCATAACTCGGCCGACCTGGCCGGTCGCACCGACGACGGCGACATTGAATCCACTCATGGTGTTCTCCTTGTGTTGGTGCGCGCGCCCATACGACGGGGCGAACGCTGGATGAAATCTATGGGGACGAGGCCGGGGCTCACTCTCGGGAGCGCCAGAACCGCGCGGATCAGCGGAACCGGCCCGGGCCTCGTCGATGAACGATCAGCGGCCGGTGCCGCCGTAGACGACGGCCTCGGTTTCGGAGGCGTCGAGGCCGAACGCGGTGTGGACGGCCTTCACGGCGCGGTCGAGGTCGTCGAGGCGGGTGACGACGGAGATACGGATCTCGGAGGTGGAGATCAGGTCGATGTTGATGCCCGCGTCGGACAGGGCGGAAAAGAGGCGCGCGGAGACGCCGGGGTTGGTGCGCATGCCGACGCCGACGAGGCTGAGCTTGCCGATGTTGGGGTTGTAGCGCAGCTCGTTGAAGCCGATCTCGTCGCGGTGGGCTTCGAGGGCGTCGAGGGCCTTCTGCGCGTCGCCTTCGGGCAGGGTGAAGGTGATGTTGGCCTTCGTGGGGTCGGAGATCGGCAGGTTCTGGACGATCATGTCGATGTTGGCGCCGACCTCGGCGACGACAGCGAAGACGCGGGCGGCGACGCCGGGGCTGTTCGGCACGTCGGTGACGGTGATCTTGTCCTGGGAGCGGTCGTGAGCGATACCGGAGATGACGGGCTTTTCCATGGCGTTTTCCTCGGGAGACTTCAGGGCTGCGTCGGGCACGAGGCCCTTGAGTTCAGGGTTTGCGGGGGAGTCGGAGATCCAGGTGCCGTTCTTTTCGGAGAACGAGGAGCGCACGTGCAGGGGGACCCCGTAGCGGCGCGCGAATTCGACGGCGCGCAGGTGGAGGATCTTGACGCCGTGCGCGGCCATTTCAGGGTTTCTTCCTGGGTGAGGGTACGCAGGCGGTGGGCCTTGGGGACGATGCGCGGGTCGGCGGAGAAGAGACCGTCGACGTCCGTGTAGATTTCGCACACGTCGGCATGGAGGGCGGCGGCGAGGGCGACGGCGGTCGTGTCGGAGCCGCCGCGGCCCAGCGTGGTGACGTCGTCGTCCTTGGAGATGCCCTGGAAGCCGGCGACGATGGCGACCTGCCCGTCCTTGACGGCGCGGGCGACGCGCTCGGGCACCATGCCGACGATCTGGGCAGCACCGAAGTGGCTGTCGGTCTTGATGCCGGCCTGCGCGCCGGTATAGGCGCGGGCTTCGACGCCGAGTTCGTTGACGGCCATCGCGAGGAGGGCCATCGAGATGCGTTCGCCGGCCGACAGGAGGATGTCCATTTCGCGCTCGGGCGGGTTGTCGGTGAGCGCTGCGGCCGAGTCGAGCAGGTCGTCGGTCGTGTCGCCCATGGCCGATACGACGACAACGACGCGGTGTCCCGCGTTGTGCGTGTCCACGATGCGCTGGGCGACGCGCTTCATGGCTTCGGTGTCGGCGACGGAAGAACCGCCGTACTTTTGCACGATCAGTGCCACTAGAGCCTCATTTCTATCGGTACGTGTCGATTCGCACGCCTTCGGGTGGCGCATGCCACCACAACAATCCTACGGCCCACCAGGCATCGCGCCGGGAACGACCGGCATGTGGGCGCAGGTGACATGGGACGCGCCGGGGCGACCCAGGACACACGGGCCCGTAACGCCCGGAATTGCAACGATCCTGATCAGCGCGCGAAAGCGTCGTCCGCGCAGGCGCACTCAGGCGGCGGGCAATGTCACGTCGATGACGGTCCCCTGCTCGGAGTCGACCAGCCGCACGGACCCGCCCATCGCGCGGGCGAGCGACTCGACGATCGACATTCCCAGGCCCGAGGAGCCGTGGCCGTCGCGCGTGCGCGAGGAGTCTCCACGCACGAAGCGGTCGAAGACGCGGTCGCGAATCTCGGCTGGATGCCGGGACCGTCGTCCGCGACGCGCAGCGTCACCATGGACGAGGCCGGGGCCCCTTGTCGGATTCCGCCCCTGTGGGGCGCGGGTCAGGGAGACTGTCACGCGGTGCCCGCGGGCGTGTGCACGCGGGCGTTCGCGAGGAGGTTCGTGAGGATCTGGCGCAGGGCAGCCTCGTCGCCGAGGACGGTGCGTCCGAGGCCTCGCCGAGTTCCCCACGCGTGGTCGGGGGCGACCACGTGGGCGTCTGACAGGGCGTCCAGTATCAGCGGGATAACGTCGACATTGTCGCGTTTCAGGGCGCGGTCACCGTCCAGGCGCGCCAGGGTCAGCATCTCCTCCACGAGGGACGCCATCCGCGCACCCTCCGAGGAGATGCGCTCGAGCGCCTGGGTCCGGGAGGCCTCGTCGATGTCGCGGCGCGCGAGCTGCGCGTAACCCCTGAACGGAGGCCAGCGGCGTGCGCAGCTCGTGGGAGGCGTCGGCGACGAACTGGCGCAGCTTCGCCTCGCTGCGGGCTCGGCGCTCCATGCCGTCTTCGACCGCGTCGATCATCGAGTTCAGGGCCCCCGCGACGTCCGCGACCTCGACGGGGCCGGAGGTGGCCTCCTCGCCGACGCGGGTCAACTCTCAGCGTCGTCAGCGAGGTCGCGACTCGCAATGTCCGCGGCTGCCGCGCGCACAACACCGAGGGGACGCAGCTCGCGGCGCACCCACGCGCGTCCGACGAAGCCCGCCGCGATAGCGACGACGAGAGACAGGCCCACCCTCAACCGCGACGAGCATAAAGGTGACGTCGTCGATTCTGTCCATCTGCACGCCCACGAGAACCGTCTTGTCATCAATGACCTGGGACGTCGCCCGAACGTACCCAAACCCTTGAGCCGCACGGGTGCGGCGCACCATCCGTGGGCACATGCGCCAGGATCTCCAGCGCGCCCTGATCCAGGTACTCACCGAAAAAAATTAGAAACGACCGCACCGGCCGACTCGCCGTCCTCGCTCACGTACTGAAGGGTGCCCTCGGAAATGCCGGGCCCACCAAATCCGGGTCCCGTGGGCGCACCCGGAATGGCCGGGTCCCGCCGGGGCGAGGCATGCGGCCGCCGGACTGCGGGGCCATTCGCGCGCCGCCGTCGGCATCGCCCCCGTCTTCTTCCGGGTCCGGCGCGTCCTCCACGTCCGGGTCCGGCGTCCTCGACATCCAGGTGTTCACCTGCGCGCTGGGCAAGGCGGTGCAGCTCGAGTCCATGTTGCCCAGCATCCACGAGCGCATGACCAGGGTGGACGCGGCGACCATGACGATCAGCGCGAGGGCGACGCACGCGGCCAGCGCGCGCGACAGGCGCCCGGCCAGGGAACGGCGGCGCGTCACTGAGGCTCCCGCATGATGTACCCAGCCCCACGCACCGTGCGGATGAGGGCCGGCCGATCCGCGTCGATCTTCTTACGCAGGTAGGAGATGTACAGCTCGACGACGTTGACCTGGCCGCCGAAGTCGTAGCTCCACACGGCATCGAGAATCTTCTGCTTCGATAGCACGATTCCAACGTTTTCCATGAGATACCGGAGTAATTCGAACTCAGTGTTCGTTAACGTGATTTCTTCCCCGCCACGGCGCACATCGTGGGAGTCCATATCGAGGGTCAGATCCGCGACCCTGCAGCACGGTCGAAACCGCCTGCTGGGTACGCCCCGCACGACGCAGCAGGGCGTCGACACGGGCCGCCACCTCGTCCAGGTCGAAGGGCTTCGTCACGTAGTCGTCCGCGCCCGCGCGCAGGCCCTGGACACGATCCGCGACCGCGTCTCGGGCGGTGAGGAAGAGGACCGGCAGCTCGGGTCGCAGCGCGCAGGCGCTCCAGCGTCTCCAGGCCATCCATGCGCGGCATCTGCACATCGAGGATCACGACGTCCGGCTGGAAGCTCGTCGCCTTCGCCAGCGCATCCAGCCCGTCCTTCGCCGTGGCCGTCTCCCAGCCCCTCGTGGCGCAGGGCCTGCGAGAGCAGGTCCGCCAGCATCGCCTCGTCGTCAACAACCAGCACTCGGGGCGCGTCTGAGCTCGCCTGGGTCGCCATCATGGCCTCCTCATATGTCGGAGCGTTACCCTCCGATTGTGTCACGCGCATCACCGACAGGGGACGCGAGGCCCACGGCCTCGTCGATAAGAGCCTAGAGGCGGCGACGCCCCTCGAGCGCGCGGCCCAGCGTCACCGAGTCCGCGTATTCCAAGTCCCCGCCCATCGGCAGGCCCATCGCCAGGCGCGAGGTTTCGACACCCATCGTGGAGAGCATGCGCGCGAGGTAGGCGGCCGTCGCCTCGCCTTCGACGTTCGGGTTGGTCGCCAGGATGACCTCGGTGACCCTCCCGTCAGCCAGGCGGCTCGCGAGCGCGGCAATGTTCAGCTGGTCGGGCCCCACCCCGTGAATCGGGTCGATGACGCCCCCGAGGACGTGGTAGCGGCCGCGGAACACACGCGCCCCTCGATCGCCTGGATGTCCTTGGGCTCCTGGACGACGCAGATCGCGCTGGGGTCGCGACGCACGTCGCGGCAGATGGAGCACTCGTCCTCTTCCGTGAGGTTGCCGCAGATGTCGCAGTGGCGCACGCGCCCGCGCACGGCGTTGATCGCGTCGACGAGGCGCGCGACGTCCCTCGGGCCCGCGTCCAGGACGTGCATGGCCATGAGCTGCGCGGACTTCGGGCCGATGCCGGGAAGCTGCCCGAACTGGTCGATGAGGTCGGCCAGGGCACCGTCGTACATGTCAGTATCCTCCCTCGGTCATCTTTTTCTTCGATGACGCGTCCGCCGAGGATCTCCAGGACCGCTGCCAGGCCGATCGTCTGCGAGTTTTCAATGTTTTTCGTCGTCGATGCTGGCGCTATCGTCATCGGCCGCGTGGGTGCGGGTCGAGACGATGGCTACCTCGCGCTGGGCCTTCCGCGCAGGGCGGCCTCGGCGGCGGCGCGTCCGGTCAGCGGACCATCGGACGCGTCTCGTGGCGTCGCACCCGGCCTCCGGGGCACCGAATCCGGGCGCGGGAGCCGACGCGGGCTCGGGGCCGCAGCCAGCCAGGCGGGGGCCTGCGCGGAGGCGCTCGGAGCCGCGCTGATCGGGGTCACGTCGGCGGGCGCGGCGGACTCGGGCGGGTCCACGAGTCTGCGCTGTCCTCGAAGTTCACGGACGCGCCGCCAGGGATGACGACCGGGTCGCCCCATCCGGTCGGGGTCGACGGGTGTGCGCGGCGGGCTCGATCGGCGCGTCGTCGAAGACGGGGGACGAGGCCGGGGCGGGCTGCGCGGGCGCGTCCGCCGGCTCGTCGGCGGGCTCCGGGTCGCCCGGGTAGCGGAAGACCGTGAAGGAATGTTTGCGCGGGGCCGCGTCGCCGTTCGGGGACGAGGCCTGCTCGGTCACCTCGGGGCGGCCGCGAGGGCGCGCGCGGCTCGCTCGGGCAGCGCGGGGCGCTCGGCGGGCTGCGGATCAGGGGCCCGTGTGGACGGTGCCGGTGCCGGCGCGGCGGGTTCATCGCGTCGGATCGGTGTCACCGTCGCGGGCTCGGGCCAGCCTGCGTCCTCGGGCTCGGGCGCAGGCTGCAGCTCGGGTTCGGGTGCACGCGCCGGCTCGGGAGTGGGTTCGGGGACGCGAACAGGTTCGGGCCAACCGGTGTCAGCCGGCTCGGGGTCGCCCTGGGGTGCGCCTGCGCGGCGGCCTCATCACAAAGGGGCGGCTCCGAGACCCAGCCTCCGGGCTGGGACGGCTGCGCGGCAGGGCCGGGGCGCGACGCCTGCGCCGACGGGCCGGTCGTCGCCGGGCCGCCCGAGGCCTGCCCGACCTGCGCGGACACGCTCACGATCAGGCCTGTGACCTCGTTGATGGCCTTTTTCGACGTCGGCCGCGCGGGAGCCGCGCGAGAAGGCATTGACCATGGCCTCGACGGGGAAGAGGAGCACCACCTGGGAGCCGTCGACGGCGCCCAGCTGGGCGTTGCCGCCGACCATCGACCACGTGACGCGGCTGATAGAGGACAGGCGCTCGACGACCTCGTTCCAGCGACCGCGCAGCATGTCGGCGTCGCGGCCGGAAGCCGGGGCCTCCGCGCGGGCGGGCGCCTCCGGGCGCTGCGGCGCGGCGGATTCGCGGCTCTGCCGCACAGGAGCGGCATGGCGCGGCTCGGTCTGCGCGGGCGTGGCCTCGCGGGCGGGCGCGGAGCTCGACTCCGGGGCGGCGGGCTTGCGAGCGGACCAGTCGGGGCCACTACCCCACGCGGGCACGCCCTGGGGGACAGGCGCGGAAGGCGATGCGGGCGCCTGAGGAGCGGGGTCCGCGGCCTGGGTGCGTTCCTGCTTGCGGGCCAGGGCCTCGCGGGCCTGCGGGCGCTGAAACGACCCGAGGAGGCCTCGGACGATGCGGAGGCCACCTCGCGCGGCGCTCCCCCACCGGTCATGCCGACCGTTCCCGCACGGGGGCCTGCGCGGGGCCGGGGGCTGGAACGAGGATACGGCCGACGAGCAGCTCGAGCTGCAGGCGGGGCGAGGTCGCGCCGGTCATGGCTCGCAGGGCCTCGTCGGTCAGGTCGGCGGCGCGGGACAGCCCGTGCGGCCCCCAGTTCTGCGCCTGACGCTGCATGCGCTCGAACTGGTCGTGCGGGGTGTCCGCCAGGACGTCACGCGCGCCATCGCCGGCAACCGCGATGATGAGGAGGTCGCGCAGACGCTGAAGCAGATCCTCGACGAAGCGGCGCGGATCGTGACCGGACTCGACCATGCGCTCGACAACGCGGAAGGCAGCCGCGCCGTCACCACCCGCGAGAGCGTCGACGGATTCATCCAGCAGGGGCGGAGTCCGTGTAGCCGAGCAGCGCGACGGCCGTCTGGTAGGTGACCTGCCCGTCGATCGCTCCGGCCATCAGCTGGTCGAGCACCGACAGGGTGTCTCGCACCGAGCCGCCGCCCGCGCGCATGACGAGGGTCAGGACGCCCTCGCCCACGCCGATGTGCTCCTCGGCGCACAGGCCCGCCAGGTAGGGGCCCAGGACGTCCGGCGGCACCAGGCGGAACGGGTAGTGGTGGGTGCGCGAGCGGATCGTGCCGATGACGCGCTCGGGTTCCGTCGTCGCGAAGACGAACTTGACGTGCTCGGGCGGCTCCTCAACGAGCTTGAGCAGCGCATTGAAGCCCTGGTTCGTGACCATGTGGGCCTCGTCGATGATGAAGATCTGTAGCGGTCGCGCACCGGCGCGAAGGTGGCGCGCCTGCGCAGGTCACGGGCGTCGTCGACGCCGCCGTGCGAGGCCGCGTCGATCTCGACGACGTCGAGCGAGCCGGGGCCGCCGGTGGCCAGCTCACGGCACGATTCGCACTGGCCGCACGGGGTGTCCGTGGGGCCCTGCGCGCAGTTCAGGCAGCGCGCCAGGATGCGCGCCGAGGTGGTCTTACCACATCCGCGCGGCCCCGAGAACAGGTACGCGTGCGTCACGCGATTCGCGCGCAGCGCCGCCTTGAGCGGCTCCGTCACGTGTTCCTGGCCGATCACCTGGTCGAAGGTGTCGGGGCGATACCGGCGATACAGAGCTGTGGTCACCCTCCAAGCCTAGTTGCTCCCACCCTCATCTGCGTCCCACGCCGCGCGTTCCACACGCTGCGGGGCCCTCGTTCATTGACGAGGCCGGGGCGGGGTGGTGAGTAGGGTGAGGGGCGCGAGACCAGTATGGTCCGCGCCCCTCACCCTCTTGATGGGCTCACCCCGCGTGGGCGTGCGCCCACCCGGTTAGGGCCTCCTGACGGTTCCGGCGGCGCTTACCCGCCAGGGCCGCGATGCCAGCAACAGCTGCCATGGCCGCCATACCACCCAGAACAGAAGCGTCCGAGCCGGTACGAGCCAGCACCTTGGCAACCGTGGTCGCCGGAGTCGGAGCGGGAATCACCGTGAGCGGGAAGTCCACATCCAGGTTCTCCCTCACCCTCACCAACCGTGACGGTCATCGAGGTCGTCGCCGCATTAAACCCGGCAGGAACCTCAATATCGACCGTGTACGTACCCGGAACCAGACCAGTGAAACGGTAGTTCCCGTTCGCGTCGGTGGTGGTACGAGCCACCTCCGCGCCGTTGGCGTCCTTCAGGATCACGGTCACACCAGGCACGCCCGGCTCACCGTTATCCACACCATTACCATCAGCGTCATTCCACACACGGTCACCAATCGTGGCCGGAGCAACCAGACCAAAGTCCACGCCCTGCACCGACGCATCCGTAATCGTCACGGACGCCTCGGTCGCGCCCCGACCCGTGTACGCCTGGGTCGGAATCAGACCAGCCAGATCACCCTTATCCGGATCCACGATCACCACACGGTACGAGGCAGGAGCCAGACCCACAAACTGGTAGGCACCCTTCTCATCCGTGACCGCAGTCATGGGCTTGCCCTCAGAGTCAAGCACCGGAGTGCCGTCCTCGTTCAGCAGAGCGACCGTCACACCCTTAAAGCGCTGCTCAGAATCACTCTTGAGTACGACCCATCCGAATCACGGTAGATCGTGCCGCCGAGGTTGTAGCCGCCCCTTGAAGGACGCCGAGGACTCGTTGTTCGTCGGGTTGTCGCCCGCCTGATCCTGGTGGGAGATACGCGCGACGTTCGTAACGAGCGCGCCCGCACCCTCACCAGTGATCTCGACGGTGATTTCGATGGATTGATCATCACCCTTGGCGATGGTCTCTCCGGAGAGGTTCCACACGCCGGCGGTCGCATCGTAGGTGCCGTCGCCTTCAGCCTTGACGAACTTCACGCCCGCCGGGAGCTTGTCGGAGACGGTGACACCGGTTGCCACGCCCGGACCGTTATTGGTCAGCGTCAGCGTGTACGTCACGTGCTGACCCGGGGTGAACTCGAAGGTCTTCTGAGCCTCCTCATCCGGATCGGTGATCGCCTTCTTGATGGCGGTGTCAGCCGAGATCCCGAAGCCCCAGTCCTGATTAAGGTTCTGGTTCTTCTCGCCCGTCAACGTCAGGTTAGCCGTGAGCTTCATGGCCGTTGCGAAGGCGGTGGAATCAGCCTTGGTTGCATCACTGACCACGGTCTTGTTCTCAACATCTCCAGCAGGGGAGTGGGTGAGAACGTCGAGCAGCGGTTCGGCGGTCTTGAGAGTCTCAGGATCGATACTCACCTTGTACTCGCCGGGCAGCAGGTTCTCGAACTTGTACTTGCCATCCGCATCGGTCGTGGTCTCGTAGGTGCGGGTGATTCCACCCGGGCCGGTCCAAGTCAACGTGACCTTCACGCCGGGCAGCACCTTGTCGCCAGCGTCGGGGGCGTTGCCACCATCCTGGTTGACATCGAGGAACAGCTGATCACCGATGACACCGGTACCAACGGCACCGAAGTCAATCGTGTCATCCGTCTGATCCTGAGCCAGGGTGACCGAGGCCGTAGCTCCGTTGGAGTCGAAAGCGCGGTCGGTTCCGGCATCCGAGGTTGTTGCCTCGTAGCCTGCAGGTGCCTGGAAGGACACCTTGTAGCCGCCGGGCAGCAGGTTCTCGAAGGAGTACTTGCCATTCGCGTCGCTCGTCTTCGCTGTAACGACGTTGCCCGAGGCATCGGTCACGGCGGAGCCGTCCTCGTAGGTCAGGGTAACCGTCACGCCGGGCAGAGCCGGTTCGTCGGCATCCTGGATGCCATCGCGGTTGACGTCCATCCAGGTGTAGTCGCCAACGGAGGCGGGCTTGACGAAACCGAAGTTCACGTCGATGACCGAACCGGTGGCCTCGGCGATGGTCACGTCCGCGGTCGTCTTGTAGCGGCCGGTGTAGGCCTCGGTGGGCTTGGTGCCCGCCAGCGGTCCGGAGGTCGGGTCAACGACGCTGACCCTGTACTCACCCAGCGGCAGACCGATGAAGGAGTACTTGCCCTGCGCGTCGGTCACGGCCGTGACCGGGTTGCCATCCTTGTCGAGGACGGGGGTGCCGTCCTTCTTGAGGAGCGCAACCGTGACGCCCGCGTACGGTGCCTCGGACTCGCTGGCGCTGAACGATGCGTCCGCATCGTTGTAGAGCTTGCCAGCGATCGTGTAGCCGGCGGTCAGCGGCACGGACGAGGTGTTGTCCGGCTTCTTGTCGCCGATCTGATCCTGCTTCTCGATCGTGGCCGTGTTGGTCACAACCGAACCTGCGGCGGAAGCGTCGATGGTGACGGTGATGTACAGGGTGCGCGTCGCGTCCTTCTCGATCACCTCTGAGCTCAGGTCCCACTTGCCGGAGGCGGCATCGTAGGTGCCATCGCCCCTGCGCGGACACGAAGGTCACGCCAGAGGGGAGCTTATCCTGCGCGATGACGCCCGTGGCGGGGCTCGGGCCCTCGTTCGTGACGGTCAGCGTGTAGGGTGACGGACGTGCCGGGGTGAAGCCACCCGCCGGAACCTCGGCCGGATCCGCAATCGCCTTGACGATCGCCGTGTTGGCGACGCCGGTAAACGCCCAGTCCTGGTCGTTGTTCGTCATCGCGCCGGGGCTCAGCGTCACCTTGGAGGTCAGCGACAGCTCCTGGTCCTCCGAGGGCCGTCAGGTCGCCCGACGGGGCGTGGGTCTGAGCGGTGCACTCGGGGCACACGGTGGCAAGGGAGGCCTTGTCAACGGTGACGACGTAATCGCCGGGAGCCAGGTCCTTGAACGAGTAGTGTCCGTCGGCGTCCGTGACGGTGGTCAGCGTCTTCTCAACGCCCGCGGGGGTCGTGTAGGTCAGCTTGACGGTCACGCCGGCCAGCGGCTTGTCCGGACCCGAGGGCTCGGAACCACCGTTGTTGTCGACGTCCCAGAACAGGGTGTCACCAATCGTGCCGTCGGCGACGAGGCCGAAGTCGACGCTCTCATCGTTCTGGCCCTCGGTGAGCGTCACGTTACCTCGGCACCGTTGGAGTCCTTCTCGGCATCCGCACCCGCGTAGCTCTTGGTCGCGGAGTAGCCGGCGGGAACCGTGAAGACAATCTTGTAGTTCTCCTCGCCCGCGTTCGCGACGATCCGATCGACGTTCGGCATGAGGTTCGTGAACTCGTACTTGCCGTTGGCGTCCGTGGTCACGGGCTTGACGGGGTTGCCGTCCAGGTCGATGACCGGGTTGCCGGCACCGTCCGTCAGGGTGACGGTGACGCCGGGGACACCGGCCTCGTCCGCGTCCTGGAGACCGTTCTTGTTCGCGTCGAACCACACGAAGTTACCCACCGAGGCGGGCTTCACGAACGCGAAGTCGACCTCCGTGGCGTTGGGGGCGGCGGTCGTCAGCTCGATTGCGGTCGGCGTGACGAGCTTGCCCTTGCCGGCCTCGCTGCGCTTGGTCGACGAGCCGTAGCCGTAGGTCTGCTTGTAGTCGGACAGGTTCACGTCGCGCCGTCAACCTTCGCGTCACCCGGAACGACCTCGACCTTGTACGAGCCCATCGGCAGACGGGTGAAGGTGTAGTTACCGTCGGCGTCGGTCTTCGCGGTGATGTCCGCGCCGGACGCGTCCTTCACCGGGTTACCGTCGGCATCGAGCAGACGAACCGTCACGCCTTCGAAAGGACTGTCGAAGGTGGGCGAGTCGTTAAACCAGGTCGCATCCTTGTCGTTGTAGATGGTGCCCGAGATGGTGCCACCCACGGTGAAGGATGCGCTGGCCGTTGTTCGACGGATTGGAATCCTTCTGATCGTAGTCGCCCAGGGTCGCCGTGTTCGTAATCGTCTGGCCTTCGACCCCGTCGGCGACCTTCACCAGGGACATAGAGCGTCTCGGTGCCACCGACACTCAGGTTGGTGTTCAGGACGCCGGAAGTCATCGCTTCCCAGTCGGTGGAAAGTTCACCAAAGGGTGAATCCGTCTTTACTGCACCGGCACATGGGTTCGTTGCCCCATCCTGGCACAGGCGTGTTTCCGCGGAGACGAATTCGACACCTGCGGGGAGCATCATCTTGATGGTCATGCCCGAGGCCACAGCCGGACCCTTGTTATTCAGGGTCACCGAGTACAGCATGTAATCACCGGGCATGATCGGATCGCTCGACTCAACGGTCTCGATGACGCCGTTCGCGTCGCGAACCGGCTCGTCGCCGTTCATCTTCGCACGAGCAACCGTCTTGGCGACCTCGACGTCAGTGGAGACGTTGATGCCGACCTTGAGGGGCCCTCGTTGGGCAGCAGGTAGGACACCTTGCCGTTCTGCATGGAGCCACCGGACATGGCGACGGAGTTCCAGGCGGTCAGGTTGGCGTTCACCGGAGAGGTCATGGTCGCGATGAACTGAATCTTCTCGCCCACCTCGATGTCGCGGTTCATCACCAGGCGGAAGCCCGTGATCGTCGTCAGGTCGGCGGGAGCGTCGCCCCACGCGTTGGGGGTACAACCGGCGGGAGCATCGTTCATCGAGCCGCCCGCGGAGAGGACTTCGCCGCGGCAGGGGTTGGGGACGGTGGAGTACTGGATCGTGATGTCCGAGGCCGGAACGGCCGTGATCTCGGGGTCACGACCCGGCTTCTGCTTCACCGACTGGAATGCCCAGGTGGTGGAGTTCAGGTTCGGCTTCCAGTGGGAGTCGCGAGCCTGGCTGGCGGCGGGACCCACACCCACGTCGTTCAGGTGGGGCAGGGACATCGTGAGGCCACGACCTTCGTCAGCGGGGTGTTACCGGTGTTGGCGATCGTGAAACGGTAGGCGCCGTCGGCACCCGGGTCGATCTCGGCGACCCTCGCCAGCGGGGACGAAGTCGGCGTTCTTGTTGCCCTTGACTTCCTTCGCAATGTTCATCGACGGGGTGGTCGCGACGTTGAAGTTCGTCGCCGCGTTACACACGTAGTCGGTCGTCGAGCCGTTCTTGTTCACGTCAAAGGTGTCGACCGCGCGGCTACCGATGCAGTAGTTCGTGTTGCGCAGGCTCTGTCCTCGGTCGTCGACTTAGCACCGTCGCCGGGCATGAACGCCATGGCATCGTTCGTGTTCTTGCCGGCAGCGGCCGTCGCGAGCACGTTCACGTCGAAGGTGGAGTAGAGCTACCTTCGACCGGGTCGGGTACGTTCCAGCGGATCAGAGTGCGGCCCGTTCCGTTGAAGTCCTCTCGACCTCGACCGTGACCTTGCTCAGGTCGTAGGGCGTGCCGTCGGGGTTCTTCAGCGTCGAGCGCTTCTCGGGGACGATCGCCGAGGCGTCGTCCACGTCAAAGCCCTCGGGCAGCAGGTCGACGACCGTAAAGGGAGTGGGGGCGCCACCGTCGGCCTTCGTCTTGGCGGTGCCGTTGATGAAGAAGCTTGCGGGCTTGCCAACGACCACGGGGTTGGTGCGCACGGACGTGTAGACCTGGACGCTCGGGGAACTCGTCGCGCACGCGCATCCAGGAGCAGAGCTCGTCGCTCGAGGTGACGACGGTCCCAGTGTCCTTATCGGTCACCGTGCCGCTCGCGCAGTTCTGGAAGCGCACGTAGTCCGGGGAGGCCTCGTAGTTGTAGTACCTCCGGGCGGGTACACAGGGTTGTAGTGCGACGCGAAGTCCGCGGCCCTTGTTCGGGGAAGTTCGTGGGGATTGTGCCGTGCAGCCACGCCTGGGGGTTCGCCCTGGGGGCGGCGTCCGTGTCGATCGTGAAGCGGGTGATCCACTCCCCTCGGGCAGGGTCAGTCCGGTCGTCTTCGTGTAGTTGACGGTCTCGTGATTGCCCCTTGTTGGTCCAGTACTCGAGCGTCCATCCGCCGTTGTCCTCGTATCCAGACTTGCTGAAGACGGTGAAGCGGTAGGGGCCGACCATGGTCGGCTGATCGCAGGAGTCGCCGGCGGCCCTGGCGTCCTGGGTGGACCAGGTGCAGGAAGCGTGTCTTCCCAGCGGAAGTGCAGTGTGGTGTTACCGGAGTTCGTGCCACCGAAGCGCCACTGGGCGAGGTTGCCGCGCGTCTGGTACGCCCAGTCGTTACCGGCCTCGCGATCCCGCTGCTCGGCTTGCGCACGGAGAAGCCGTGCGTGATCTCGGAGCTCTTCGAGACGATGGTCGCCGGGTCGTTCGATGACCTCGGCGGAGATGGTCGCCTTTGTTGGTGACCGTGTCCGAGGTCGTCACCGCGCCCTCGGGTACTTTCACGGTGACGGTCGACTCGAGCGGGTTCTGCCAGAACCACTTGTCGTAGGACCAGGTCACGGTGTGGGTCGCCGCGTCGTAGACGCCGCCGTCGGAGGCAGACACGAAGACCGCCTGGGCGGGCAGCGGGTCCACAACCTGATGTTCTGGATGCCCACGAAGCCGAGGCCGTTGAGGCTGTCGCCTTCCTGGAGGAGCCGTTCCAGCGGATGCCGACCTTGTTGGGGTTGGTCTGGTCGATCTGCTGGTAGCCGTAGCGGAGCCTGTAGGTCGTCCCGCCGCCGGCCGCAGGATAGTTGGAGGGATTCGTGGGGCCGCTCTTCTCGATGGCGACGTCGGTGGTGGCCGTCCACGTGGTGGTGAGCGCCTGCTCGACCGTCTCGGGCGTTCGTCGCCCGGAAGGTCACCGTCTGGTTCGTCGTGGAGTTGTTCGGCGCGTCATAGTAGTCGTAGTGCCAGGTGACCTGGATTCGGTCGGACGTGCCGGCGGGCAGCGGGTCTTTCAGCTTGAAGATGGAGCGCTGCACGCGGGTGCCGTCCGGGGTCTTTTCCGTCGAGTTCGTCGTCTTGGTGACGCTGTCGCCGGCGACGGGGATGACCGTGTAGCCGCGCTCGGCAAGCTTTGAGGCCGGCCGGCGTGATGGGGCCGGGCAGCGTGAGCTCACTCGGCGCCTTTACAGGGGTGGTGACCGAGGAGCAGGAGAAGTTGATCGTCGTGATCTGATCGTCGTGGATGCGCAGGGTCGGTTCATCGTTGACGACGTTCAGGGCCAGGGTCGCCTGGTCGTCCGCGACCGCGCGGGCGCGGCGCGTGCGGGCTGGTCCTCGGGGGCGACTTCGGCGTCGGGAGCCTCAGCGCCAGCTTCCGCGTCGGGAGCCTCGGCACCAGCCTCAGCGGCGGGGCTTTCGGCCCCGGCCTCGGCGGGCGCCTCGACGGCCCCAGAGTTGGACGAGGCCATGGCAGCTTCCCTGCGAGGTTGCTACGTCGGGCGATTGCGCGCTTTCGTCGGCGGCGCTGGCTCGCATAGCGAGGGTGTCAGCGACGGACGAGAAGCGAGAGAGCGGCCAGGCTGGCAGCACCCGCAACGCCCACGCGGGCGCGGAACGGACGCAGTCGAGACATCGACTTCTCCTTCGATTAACTGAAAAATTGACAGGACTTGTGTCCCAGGGTAGTAAAGGAGTAGGGGCTGCCACCATGCCTAACAGGTATCACCTGAACCACAACTATAACGGTGTATTTCGTTGAAATTCCGGGAATAACGGCAATATAACAACTTCTCTGAACTCTTGGTCAGTGCTGAAAAATGCCTGCCCTCATCTATTTATCAGACAATCATGGAGACGTCGGCCACCGAGTACGCAAATTATGACCACTAGTGCCGAAATCTGAGGAAGATTTACCACGATTTGAGTGTCACAACTCACATGCGGGATGTTGCCGGCTGAACACACGACGTCGCCCTCTATCGACACCTCTTTGACCGATCGTTGGGTTGATTATCTCAGGGCGCACCCAGACGGCGCGGGGACGCGCCCCGCCCCGGCCTCGTCCCCTGCTAGGACGCATCCTCGCAGGTCAGGCGCCCGCTTCCATCGCGAACGTGCGGTCGGCGTAACGGCGCGCCTCCGATTCGTGGGTGACGATGAGGACATCCGCTCCCCCTTCGGCCGCTCGCGCAAGAGACGCAGGACGCCGGCCGCGTTCTGCGCATCCAACCCGGCCGTCGGCTCGTCCGCCAGGACGACGCTCGGGGTAATGAGGAGCGCTCGGGCAACGGCGACGCGACGCAGCTCGCCGCCAGAAAGCTCGTTGGGGTGCGTCCGCCAGATCGGACAGGCCCACGGACGCCAGGAGCGCGGCGCTCAGGCAGCGGGCACGAGGGGATGACGAGGTCCTTCTTGGACACGGTAATCAATCCTTACGAGCGGGCAAGTATTGACGAGCTTTATAAAGTCTCATGCTCTAATTTACTGTGGGAACACAAGGGTTTCCTCCCTCTAGGCTCCCGGACGCGACGCACGCACTCCTCCTGCATGCGCGCGACGGCTCCTCACGCGCGGTCCAAAACAACCACTCTGCCTCCCCCACAGCGCCTAAGATTGAGGCATCCCCACCAACGAGGTGTCACCATGAACAGAATCAGCATCCGCCTTCCACTGCCCTCGGCGCGTCGATAACCGCGCTCGCGTGCATCACCCTCTCCCCTCGCCGCCGCTGCAACAGACGCCACGGCCGCAGACAGCACCGTCGTCACGGCACCCTCCGGCGAGGCACCGACCACCCCGGCTCGCCCGAGGCGTCCCCGGCCTCGCCGAGCACCACCTCGACCACCCCGGCCTCGCCGAACGACGACCCCGCACCCGCCACACCCTCCCCACCCCTGACTCCCGAGCCGAGCGCCACCCCAACCGAGCCTGCGCCGCCCATCACCGGTCACTGGTACGCCAGGCGGCCGGATGGCGCTACGAGTTCTCCGACGGCACCTGGCTCAAGGGCGGCGTCCACGCGGTGGGAGCCAGCGATACGCCTTCACCGACGACGGATGCGTGCCGGTGGGCTGTACCGCAGCCCAGAGGGCACCTGGTACGCCTCCACCGAGGACGGCGTGCGCACCGGCTGGTACCACGACGGCGTCGCCTGGTACTTCCTCGACGGCGACGGCTCCATGGCCACCGGATGGCGCCTCCGGGAGCGCCTGGTACTACCTCGACCCCACGCGAGGCGGCGCCACGGCCACCGGCTGGGCCAAGGACAACAACACCTGGTACTACATGGACGCCTCCCGGGGCGATGAAGTCCTCGACCTGGGTGCGTGAGGGAGCCTGGTACTACCTGACGGGCAGCGGAGCCATGGCCACCGGATGGTTCATCGCCGACGGATCCTGGTATTACGCGGACGGCAGCGGTGCCATGGCCACCGGGTGGCTCAACGACTCGGCACCTGGTACTACCTGCACCCCTCGGGCGCGATGGGCACCGGGTGGATTCAGGAGGGATCGAGCTGGTACTACCTGAACCCGAACGCCGGCGGCGCCATGGCCACCGGCTGGGCCGCAGTCGGCGGCGCATGGAACTACTTCGACCGCTGGAAGGGCTTCTGGGTGTCTGGCCGCGCCGACTTCGAAGCCGACTGAACTACGCGAAGACCCTCTACAGCCCCACCAACTACCTGGTCGTCGTCGACACCGGCGCCCCCGCACTGCACGACCTTCTACTGGGCGGAGGGCACCTGGCAGCCGCTCACGGACATGCCGTGCCCGTCGGCAAGGCATCGACCCCTCACGGCCACCGGCACCTTCACCATCAAGAACCGAGGCCTCTTTCGGGCACGGGTACACGGCGTACTGGTGGACCCAGTTCTACGGCGACTACCTCTTCCACTCCGTCCTCTACTACGAGGGAAGCTACACGGTGAAAGACGGGACACTCGGCGGCCACGTCTCCCACGGGTGCGTGCGCCTGCGCTACGAGGACGCCAAGTGGCTGCACGACACGATCCCATCGGGGACCTACGTGACGATCTACTGACGGCCTGATGGCGGCCCGCCGATGGACTGGCGCGCTGCCGGGGGACTGGTGGCGGCTCGCCGATGGAGCGCAGGCTTGCCGATATGGCCCAGCCTCGCACGGAAAGAGGGCACCGCAGAACCCAGGCAGGCACATCACCGGCTCTTCGCATGTGAGGGTGTAGGAGGTGTTAAGCGGGGTTCGGCATATCGTGATTAGTAGGGGTCGAGGTCTTTCGATGATGGAGATTCCTACACCGTCCATCTGAAAGACCTCGACACGTCTGATTCCACCTTTGACCGTCCTGATTTGAGCGCGTTCACGCGCCTGGATGGCCTTGACTGGAGGTGACGAGCAGCGCATTGAGCCAGCGCCTGGCCGGACAGTCCTGCAGCAGTTGGGGAGCATGACACCAGGGGTAATGATGGGGTTTTGCAACATTAGAAGCCTTGCTTCGGCGTGTCGCCGGCGTGTCGCGCTCTATTGGTGCAATTCCCCGTTTGGTGGCGCCCTCGACATGGGGCGAGCCCGACTGTACGCCTCTCACAGCGCAATTCCGTTTGGTGGCGGTGTTCATTGGAAAGCAGGCCGCGCCCGGGCCCGCCCGCGCTCTCTGACCCTTCCGGAGAGCGTCGCATCGTTGGCGATGGGGGTTTTGCACCACTCAGAAGCCCTCACCACGGCGTGTCGCCGGCGTGTCGCGCCCCTAATGCTGCACATTCCCCCGTTTGGTGGTGGTGAGGTCGCGGTTCGGGGCGGCGTGGCGTCAAAGTGCAGACCACCCTCGGCGAAAAACGCCGACAATGGGCGTCGTGGGCGGTGGTCTGCGTTGCAGGGCACAACGGTGCCCGGCCTGGTCGTGTCGCTCGCACGCGAACCCGCTATAGCGTGCGCTAACCGGCTATATCGCACGTAAACCCGCTATTCCGTGTCTGGGCGGGGCGCCCACGCTCGCATTAGCGGGCCCAGGCGCGGATCAGGGGACCCACGTGCGCGGCGAGAGCAGCGGGCATTAGCGAGCCTCGGCGAACTGCGCCCCTGACGCTGAGTGCCCATACCTGGTCATCACTCGCCCGCACACTGACATTTAGGGGTATTCATACCCCACGATGAAACAACCAACTTCAATGTGGATTTTCCCGCACCAGCAAGCCGAAAAGTCGCTACAAACCAACACGTTTTGTCCATCCTTCAAGTTGGCTCCCACCAACTTCAATACCGATTTTTCCCGCACCAAAAAGCCGAAAAGTCACCATAAAAACCAACACTGTTTTTGTCCTATAACCCACAAGTCGCCACTACAACCAACACGTTATGTCCCTTAACACCACAAACGCGGGACCGACCTGGCGCCTGACCCGCGCAGGCGGCACAGGCACGACGATGAGCTCCGGATTCCAGTGGAATCCTGGGCTCGGGAGCGGAGACGGCGGATTTGAACCCGCGAGGGGCTATGCACCCTCACCTCCTTAGCAGGGAGGCGCACCGACCGGACTATGCGACGTCTCCAGTGCCGACTACTTTAGGGCATTTTCGCCGCGAGCGCGAACGTGCACTCGCCGCGACGCCCGTGGGCGGCCGGCAAAGCGGAGGGCGAGGATTCGAACCCCTGGTGCCATTGCTGACACAACGGCTTTTCAAGACCGTCTCTTTCGGCCACTCAGACAGCCCTCCAGACGCGGATCATCCCACAGGACGAGGCTCGGGGATGCGACCTCACGTCCCCGAGCCCGGGCCCATCAGTAATCCGACGCGTCAGCCTCGCAGCCCGAAGAAGTTCCAGGACTTCTTTGTCGGGAGCCGGTTCCCTCGGGGTGATCGAGGAGGCCGCGCGAGATCGCGGGGGCCGTCGGCGGCCACAGCGGCAGGCGGATCGCGAGCGTCGCCTGACGGCATGGTAGACATCCCAGCGCGACGACTTGGCGGGCTGCACGTTCTCGTTGCGGGGGCCGAGGCGACGCACCCACCTGCCGGGCTGGGTGATGAGGTAGTCGTGGATGTAGTCGACGAAGGAGCGGTAGCAGTGCTCGAAGTGTTCGACGTCGGAGATGCGAGCACCGTCGTCTCAGCATGGCGGCGGCGCACGGCGACGTGTCGCACACACGCCCTCGCAGACGACCCACTGCTGGTGCTCGTCCTCGCCGGGCACGGGGTCACCTCGTCGTTGACGCCGGTGGAGAGCCTGCTGCCGTCGGTGCGACGCCAGCCGTCGACGCGCGCGCGCTCGAAGAGCCTGGTGCCCATCTCGAGGAGGTAGTCGGGCACGGTCCAGCCCATCGAGCGCAGGCCCGCGCGCACCTGCAGCGCGAAGCGCGCGAGCTGCATCGAGTGGCCGGTCACGTAGCCCTCGTAGTAGCGGCGTCCGTCGTTGAGGAGCTTGCCCGCCTCGGGGTCGGCCTCCCACTTATCGTTGAAGAACTCGGGAACGCGCCAGCCGTTCTGGAGGCGATCTTAGTACGCGAAGGCCGTCATCTTCTCGGCGCGGTCGAGCCATTCGGGCTCGGTCGTGGTCTCGGCCGCGGCCATGTAGGCCCTCGACTCGTGTGGATGAGGGTGCCGAGGGTGCACGGGACGGGCCTCGTTGAACGCCCTCGTCGTACTGATCCCACACGAGGCCGTAGTCGTCGGCCCACAGCTCTTCTGCCCTCGAGCATGCGGTTGAGCAGCTCGTGGGCACCGGACGGCTCGGCGACGGTCGCGGCGGCGACGCCCAGCAGCGCGTACACCGTGTGGTACCGAGACTTCACGCGCGCATCTCGTCCCACGGCACGCCGCGCACCGTCGGCGTCAGGCTCGGGCTTGATCGCGAACCACATGCCGCCGTTGACGGGGTCGGTAGAAGTGGTGAGCGCCTTGACGGCATGATCGGCGTAGCGGCGCTGCCGGGCAGGCCCATGAGGGCACCGAGCGAGGAACACGTAGGCGCGCGACCCGTGACGGCCAGGTCGATCGATCGAGTCGGGTCGGGCTTCCCATCGGCGTCGAGGTGCGCGAAACCAGTCGCGACGATCGCGCCTTCGCCTCTTCAATGAGGGCCTCGCATGTGGCCACCAGCCAACGGTTGCGTTCGATGGAATCAAACCATCCCACGATGTTCCTCCTGACAACACAGTCACGGTCTGCGGTGACCGACATCTCGCAGGATAGTCGTTCGCGCCCGATTTTGGGAAAAACGCGTATCCCCTTCTTTCCCCACGGACGAGGCCGGGCTACCCCTGCCTCACCTGGCCTTTTGCGCCCATGCGCGGCCACGGCCTCGAACAAGAGAAAACAAGAAAGTCCACGCCGTGGGACGGCGCTTCACACGAAGGGACGTTACGTGCAACACTGTGTTCATGCATGATCGAGCTGGCACACGCCCTTCCAGAAGACCTCATCAACGTCGACGATGTCATCGCCGCCACTACGACATCACGCCCGACCCGACCGACGTGGGACAGCGCGTCGCGTTCGGAACGTCGGCCACCGCGGCGCTTCGCTGGACGGTAAGTTCAACGAGGCGCACATCATCGCCATCACCGCGGCGATCATCGAGTACCGCGCGTCGCAGGGCATCAACGGTCCCCTGTTCATCGGCCGTGACACGCACGCCCTGAGCGAGCCCGCGTGGCGTACCGCCCTGAGGTCCTCGCGGCCGTCGGCATTGATACGCGTATCGACTCGCGCGGGTTCCACACGCCCACCCCTCGCCGTGTCCGTCGCGATCCTGAGCGCGAACGGCGCGCCGGCCAACCTGCGCACCGAGGGCGACGGCCTGGCTGACGGCATCGTCGTCACCCCCAGCCACAACCCCCGCGCGACGGCGGCTTTAAGTACAACCCGCCTCACGGCGGCCCCGCCGACACCGACGCGACTGGCTGATCGCGGCGCGCGCCAACGAGCTCCTCGACTCGGGTGAATGGAAGAACGTTCCCCGAGTGACCGGCTCGGACCTGCTGCATGACCCGAACATCAGCCCTTCGACTACCTGGGACTTCTACGTCTCGCAGCTGGACCAGGTTGTCGACATCGAGGCCATCCGTAAGGCGGGCGTGCGCATCGGCGCGACCCGCTCGGTGGCGCGTCCATCGACTACTGGGCAGCCATCGGCGAGCACTACGGCCTGGATCTGGACCGTCGTGAACCCCGAGGTCGACCCGGCGTGCCGTTCGCTGACCCCTGGACTGGGATGGCAAGATCCGCATGGACTGCTCCTCGCCCTACGCGATGGCGTCCCTGCGTGAGGCCATGACTCCCGACGCCGAGGGCAACACCCCCTACGACATCGCGACCGGCAACGACGCGGATTCGGACCGCCACGGCATCGTCACCCCGACGGCCTCACTGAACCCGAACTACTCTGGCTGTCGCCATCGAGTACCCTGTTCACGCATCGTCCTGGCTGGGGTGCGGACGCGGCCGTGGGCAAGACCCTGGTGTCCTCGGCCCTCATTGACCGCGTCGTGGCCGCCATGGGCCGCAAGCTGATTGAAGTGCCCGTGGGCTTGGCACTTCGTGCCCGGCCTGCTGTCCGGGACCGTCGGTTTCGGCGGCGAGGAGAGCGCGGGAGCGTCGTTCCTGCGTAAGGATGGCACCGTGTGGTCAACCGACAAGGATGGCATCATCCTGGCGCTGCTCGCCTCGGAGATCCTGGCCGTGACAGGTAAGACCCCCTCGCAGCTGCACGAGGAGCAGGTTGAGCGCTTCGGTGCCTCCGCCCACGCCCGCATGACGCCGCTGCCCTGCGAGGAGAAGGCGAAAGCTCGCCGCACTGTCCCTCGGATGACGTGACCGCGACCGAGCTGGCCGGCGACCTCGATCGTCGCGAAGCTGGTGCGCGCGCCCGGCAACGACGCGCCCATCGGTGGCCTGAAGGTGACGACCGAGTCCGCGTGGGTCGCCGCGCGTCCGTCGGGCACTCGAGGACGTCTACAAGATCTGATGCGAGTCCTTCAGGGTGCCTGAGCACCCGGCGCAGGTCCAGGAGGCCGCGAAGAAGGTCGTCCGACGCCTTGAACGGCTGACGCTTCAACGCTGCCCGCTCACGCGGAAGCACGGGGCGGCGCCTGACTGAGCGCCGCCCCCTTTTGCTTGGCTGCAGATGCGCACGCGCTGATGTACCCTTGGAACACCCAGATCAGGAAGGACTACTACGACAGCAGCTACTCGCTTAATTTCAAGCCGAAAGTCCAACCGCACTGGAATTTTTGCGGGCATCGGTCTCGCTCGTGCAGGGCTTGAAGCAAGCAGGACTGACCATTGCTTGGGCAAAATGACTACGAAGCCAAAAGCACCAACTATACCGCTCTCAATACGGTTCGAGACACCGACCATCACGTTGGCGACATTGCGCGGACGTCCACGGCGGCGACTTACCGATGGACAGCGCGATCGCCTGGGCTTCCTCACCTGCACTGACCTGATCCCTGGCTGGCAATCGAGACGGTCTTGGCGGCAGACAATCAGGAATATTTTGGCACTTCATGCGGATTCTTGAAGAGATGAGGCGATGTCGCCCTCCCGTCGCAGTCCTCGAAAACGTCACCGGCCCAGCTTCCTCCATCTGTGGTGACGATCTGACTGCAGCAATCCGCGCTTTAATTCACTGGGATATTCCATCGATGCTCTGTCCTATTGACGCAGGGCATTTCATTCCACAGTCACGTCTACGAATGTTCTGTGGGGGCACTAACTCCACGCGACTCGGATGACACTCCTCAGACCTACGTCCCGAATGGCTCGGAATGGATACATCTCGGATCCCACTCGTCACCACCGAGCTCCACTTCCTCTGTACCTCCACTGCTGACTGAAGGTTTTCACCGCACTTGCCGACCATCTGCCCGAGGACGATCCGCATTGGCAGGAGCTCAGCCCGCACTGTCATCAGCCCACTCTCCCCGATTCAAGCAGCCAGACTCGATTCTCTTCGCACATCGAAGCGGGTGTCATACCGTACCGCTTATCGGCGTACACGGCAGGGAAAAGTCGTCATGGAGATCCGGACCCGATGATATCGCTGGCTGTTTACGGACTGCCTCGAGGCGGATCCTCACGACAGGCTGCTGTCAAGGCTCGGCAAGGGCGCGAGGTTGCTGTGCGCCGATGACTCTCGACGAGTATGCGTTCTCTCATGGGTATCCCCAACTCACAAGTTTCGGCGATGCGACGGACAACCAAATCCGTTTTGCTTTCGGTGACGGACGGTTGCCGTCCCTGTTGTCGCCTGGCTGGGGAAGTTAACCACCATGCCCCTAGTCCGCCAGGGACTCGACCAGGGTTCCCCATCACTGGAGTGTAGTCGCATCATGGCTAGCACAGGAATCGCTCTTCGTACGGTTCTCATCAGATCGAGATGAAAGCCACCGCTGAAACGCACAATGCCCACACGCTCGTGCACCTGAGCCCGCGCACACTTTATCCGCAGCCTCAACTTCGTTGAGCCTCTCGACGCGTAAGCGACCTGCAGGTGCGTCGGCGTGGCGCTTTTTGCCGATCGGTTTTCGCAGAGCCCATCTACGCTGCTGGCACAAAACAACGGAGGGACTTTGGGGACCTCGAATTGGTCGACATCTCAGAGATCAGCGCAGCGACACTTCCTCGCTCATACAGAATTCCTGGATCCGTTTGGCTGGAGAGGTCGAGTTTCCAGCGGATTACCTGCTGACACCTCTACTCGACAGGGAAAAGAACGAAGCGCCGCATTTGATCTCACTGGAGCACTCCGTGCACGTCCACGCCATCGAAAAGTCAAGCTACCATGCAATTCTCACTGAGAAGCAATCCCGCTCTATTCTCCTCCTCGCCGACTTTACCGCACTCACCGCTTCAACTTAAATTTCCCGACGAGTACCGTGAAGATCGTGAGCACCGGACGTACGAATTGCGCGACGTGCGGAAACGCTCGCTCGTGTTGCGGCCGTCGCGCACGAACGCGGTGAAGTTTCCGCTGGGCTGCGTCGCGTCATCGTTATCCAAGCTATTCGTCTTGCAGACTTGGCTGCGGCTCGACTCGCCTTATGCCGAAGGCCGACCACGCCTGATCCCAATTGCATCGACGTCCATGCTTGTCGGCAACATCTTCGAGGAGCAAGTTCCTAGCCGCTCACGCAGGTTGCGTAAAGCTCTCGCGCGCGTCATCAGCGTATCCCGCGCA